>ERZ1643246.1007-NODE-1007-length-32720-cov-8.541283_pt1 | contig 32720 bp, 25 predicted proteins | sample MGYA00579265_ERZ1643246 | MGnify/ENA primary metagenome ERZ1643246 (study PRJEB29033, sample SAMEA4952261) | chicken gut metagenome | biome: Broiler Chicken; feature: Gastrointestinal Tract; material: Caecum | place: Ireland | collected 2018 | study: Broiler...
TAATCGAAAAGAAATATTTTGCTAATTTATACTTGACTTTTCATAGCTGGTCTCTCTATCATTTGAAAACATAATTTTTCTATATCATTTCTGACTGCAGAATAACGATATTTTTCTTCACAAACATGACGAGCTGCCCTGCTGATTTTTCTTATATCCACTCTTTCATAATATATATCCAATATTCTCTGATACCATCTGCCACTATTATCAAATTCACATAAGAAACCATTATCTCCGTCTTTTATAATAGTTTTATATACATATGTAGGTGACATAATCGAAATTGTTTCTACAATACTTGCTTCAAAATACTTTAACTCTGATTTACAATTTGTAAATACAGTATTTACCAATGGTACCAAATTTATATTTACATCGGCGATTTCTTTTTGCAGATTTATAAAATTTTGAAATCCCACAAACATTATTTTCCCATTTTTCCTTAAACGCTCCATATAATCAGGCAGATTCATATAGCCTACAATTTTTAGCTTCATATCCGGGAATCCACAAAGCAACTCATATAGTTCTTCTGCTATCATTAGAAAATCTTTTTCATGTGTAGGCGAACCGCTGAAGTACCCCAATGTAAATTCGTTTTTGCTCGTTTTCTTTTCTTTGCAACACTTTTGAGAAATTTGTTCCTGCCACCGATTAAATGTATTTGGAATTACATAACATTTTTTTTGCAATGAATCCTCTAGTAGATTTTTCAAATAACCATTTGTGGTAATAGCAATATCACATAAATATGCCGTATGATTTAAACTGCTTACATAGCCCTTCCAGTATGCTGTTTCTTCTGCAACTTTACGACTTCCAATCGATTGCAACAATTCTGGTAAATATCTAATATCGAATACAAGGTCATCAATATCAAATATTACCTTTTTGCCTCCCCTCATTGACTTATATTTTGCAACAAATTCTCCTAATTCTTTTGACCAATGAAATCTAACTAATACTAATAAATCGATATAATCTAAATATCTACTTAACTTTTCCAACTCATTTTCGAAAAAGAAATTTCCCTTCCAGTATAAACTTTCTTCTAATGATTGACACATATTATATACTCGATACCGGAATGTACTAGAATCTGCAGTCTCATACAAAAAAACAACACTTTTAAATCCCATTCTTGAATTTTCATACAATATTTTAATCCTATACGCAAATGGTATATTCCATGGAAAATATTCATTTTTTATCATTTGTATGTTATCCATAGCCGACCTCCCCTATATTTCTTATACTCATATTATCAGCCATCTGACTCCCACGTTATTAACTACGGAATAAAAAGCTGGAGAATCTATTCCAATTCATATTAGATTTAGAATAAATTCTCAGCTTTAGTCCCGAGAATCATTATACCCTCACTCTAAAGCACTGTTTTCCATGCCTTCTTCACTTTATATTATTTAAACTTTCATAGGAAGTTGCGATATAATCATTTATATTCTTCCACGAACGTTTTTGGGCTGTCTCTATTCCGTTTCTATAAAGTTTACTTCTTATGATTTCATCTTCACACAATCTCTCAATAGCTTCTAATGCAGCTGGTATATCCCCCCTTTGATACAGTAAACAATTCTCTCCGTCTCTCAAATATTCGGCATTTCCTCCATTTGGCACTACAACGACAAATCCTCCTGTGGCCATCATTTCCAATGGTGGGTAGGAAAAGCTCTCCAAAATACTACTCTTAAGCAAAATATGACATTCTCTGTATATATCTGCGACCTCTGCGTGAGGAACCCGATTAAAAAATTTGTCTACATGATACCACTCTTTCGGTTTCCCTTCATATGACAAATACCAGATTTCATACTTATCCTTATCTAATTTCTCAACTATCCGAAAACTTTCATCTACATTTTTATAATACACAGAACTATCACCTTCTATTAAAATCCTTATTTTCCCGTCAAAAGAACGTTCTCTTGGATAAAATAGTTCTGTATCAATGCCATTAGGCATATAAGTCGCCTCAATACTATAATTCTCTTTCAGCCATTGCTTGCACCATTCAGAAATTGTCAGGTATGTTAGGCCAACTTGAGGGTGATATGTACGCTCTGCAATTATTCGAAGCGGATTATTCGGCTCATAAAAATCTGTTTCGTAATTTTGAACCAAATAGCAACGTTTTGAAATATTTCGATAAATTTCAAGAAAATATTCCGTTGACCACATAGTCGCAATACACACATCAATTCTGCCAAAAAAATCTGCATTCTTTGTTGATAACACCGGAAACTTTGTCTTTTCGAACTTAATTTCTGATTTTGTTTTAATATTATCATTAATTACAAATACGTCTAATCCCTTTTGTTTCAAAAAGCAGGCATGTTTTAGTGCAACCATAATTCCCCCACTTATTTCCAAAGACGGAAGGATAAATGCAACATTGGAACTGCGATTTTCTTTTATAAAATTAGCCAGTTTTCCTCCTGTATAGGTCGTAATATAGTTCTTCACTACATAGCGATATGCATTTTCTGCTAACCTTTTTCTCTCTTTTTGATTCAAAATTAGCTTTTCCAGAGCCTCGTACCAGTCATCAACTGTTTCACATAATAATCCAGTTTCATTGTTTATAATTGCTGCCTTAAACGCTCCAATCGCACTTGCAACAGTTGGAACCTTAACTAATGCAGCCTCCGTCCACTTATTTTCGGATTTTGCTTCATTAAAAATACTTACTGTAATCGGAGCTAAATTAATATCCACTGACGCAATCAAAAACGGGAGTTTCTCCCATTCCGTAAAAGGCGCCACCACTATTTGTTTTTTAAAGGGCTTTAATTCCTCTGGCAGATCTAATTCCCCTACGAGATGCAATGATGTATCTGGATATTTTTTTAAAATTTTAATCAGCGCCGGACGAATCATATCAAAATCATCGTTATGTGTAATACTGCCACTAAAATACCCAATACGTATCCCGCTCTGACTACGCTGTTCGCTTTTTTCTTTAGCTTTTTCATAAGAATATAATGATTTTTGTGAAAGCAATTCCTCCTTATTTAAATACGGTAGTACATCTCTTTCATAAATTGCCTTTTCGGAAAGTTCATACATACGTTCAGATGCCACATTTCGATTTATGAAAACCTTAGGCACATAATGAGAAAGTTCTTCCGCCAACCTCTCGGTTGTTGTAATCGCTCCATCACACAATTTAAGCGTTTTTCCCATTCGAATAACGCCATCATCGTAAATTCGTTTTTCCTCTGCATTTAATGACATCACATATGGAATTGTATCTGTATATTTTGTATCAATTACCAAATCGTCAATATCAAACAGCACTAACCGTCCTAGCTCTTTGGCTCGTCGTATCAGTTCCCCAACCTGTTCCGTATATGGACATCTGAAAAACACAAAGGAACGATATTCATTGACAATCGAAGGATTTAGTTCTTCATAATATACCTCGCCTGTAGAAATATTACATGCCTCTAACTGCTCTCTCTGATGCGTTACACGATAACGCGGAGGATGTGGAACTGTTGGCGCACACCCGTTGATAAATAATACATCCTTATAAACATGCTTCTTAGCTACTTTAGGCTCGTAGTCTATATGTAAACTGCTACGTTTTCCCGCTCCCCCTCTATATACGCTGATTCGCTCAAGAAGTCCCTGAACGCCCTCTTCCTGTAGATAGTTTATACTCTTTTTGCATAAGCTTGAAACAGTATTTTTGTCATGAATATGATCAACATCATACCGGACAGCCTTATTATAGTATGGATCCTCTTGCGCATAGAGTTTCTTCCACTTCCCCATAAATGCTGCTGTCTCATCAGCTCGCGGTGACGTTTCTGACAAATAATTTGTAACTTGAGCATAGGGAGTCCATACATTATCAAATCCTTTTTCCCTTGCTTTCAGACATCCGTCAATTGCAGAATACCATTGATATTCTTTAGAAAATCCCCCTAACTGCTCAAACTTTTCAGTCTGAATCATCAAACATTCTTCCGAAAATGCACTGGCACTTCTAATATGCCTTAACCCTGCCTCGTATCCATCTGACTCCTCCAGTTCCCCTTTAAAGCGGAATACAACACCTGTGTCGACAGCTTTGGTTAATGCTATTCCTGCCCCTTTTACCGTATTATCCCGAGCCATAATTTTAGGCCCAACAAAGCCAATATCCCTTTGCTGAGCAAGCATTAGCAGTTCTTTTACGAAATCTTTCGACTCAATTTCGCTGTTTATATTCAAAAACAGCAAGTAATCCCTGCCATACTGGCTCAAGATTTTGTTTACTTTTTCTTTATCTTTCCATCGAACTTGTTCTATATGATAATCCTGTTCTTCGCAATATCCACTTAGGATTTTTCGATAATCTTTTTCTTGTCCCTTCTCTATTAAAATCAGATAATTCAAATGTTGATAGCCCGCATTAAATAACAGGCTTTCAAAAGAGCGCTGAAAGTTTTCCGTACTTTCTCCGCCGTACATCACGACTGTAATCTCTGGATTTCCATTGATTTCATAAAGTACATGGTACAATAGTGAAAATGGAGCATGGGTAACAACCTCGCATCTTAACCCCGCCCTTTCTACTTGTGCCTTAACCGCATTTTTAGCTGCATCGACAGCATAAGATTTATTTTCAACCCCTGCCGAAACAGATTCTCCATGAACTCTCCAATAGTAAAGAATTTTGGGAATATGGACGATTCGATTCGCTTTTTCCGTTAGTCTCAGCACCATATCATGATCCTGGCTGCCATCATATTCTTTGCGATATTTCCCTGTTTTTTCCAAGAGTTCTCTACTGTATACAGTTAAATGACAAATATAATTATGAGCTCGCAATTCATATTTAGAAAAATCTGGTTTATAGTTTGGAGCAAACCAATCTTCGATGGAAGTGGTAAACTTTGCTTCATCCGAATAAATAAAATCAGCTTGCGTTTTCCGAATTACTCTCGCCACCTCGTTCAACGCTTTTTTATCCAATACATCATCATGATCTAGTAACGCAAAATAATTACCTGCTGAAATATCAATACATGCATTTGTATTATCGGATATTCCACCATTTTGGGTGAGTTTTTTATACTTAATTCTTGCATCTTTTTTGACGTAATCTTTCACAACCTCTTCCACATAAGAATGATCCTCGTCACTTGCATCAGCCAGACATAATTCCCAATTTTTATAAATCTGGCCTTGCACTGACCCAATCATATCACGCAAAAATCCATCCGGCGTGTTATATAATGGTACTAATATACTAAACTTTATATTCATATCCTTACCCTTCCGCTTTATGAACCCCAATATTTCCGATACTCATCACAGACAACGTTAGCAACATCCAGCATTTTTATTTTATGATCTTCCAGCCACACAACCCGGTCACACATTTCTTCAATCTGATCAATGCTGTGAGAAACAAAAAGAACAGTAGTTCCGCCACTCATCAGTTCCATCATACGTGCCTTACTCTTATTCTGAAATCCTTCATCCCCCACGGATAAGATTTCATCTACAATCAGTATTTCCGGTTGAACTACTGTTGCGACCGAAAACGCCAGACGCGTCATCATTCCGGAGGAGTAATTTCGAATCGGCATATCAATAAAATGGCCCAGTTCGGAAAACTCCAGTATTTCATCATATTTTGATTCCAAAAATTCTTTACTGTATCCAAGGATTGCCCCATTTAAAAAAATGTTCTCCCGTCCGGTCAGTTCAAAGTCAAAACCAGACCCTAATTCAAGCATTGGCACAATATTGCCTTGAACCGTCACCTCCCCTTCTGTCGGTTTCAAAACACCTGCAATAATCTTCAGCAGTGTGCTCTTTCCTGCACCATTGCGTCCGATAATACCAACGACCTCACCTTTATTAACATGAAAACTGATATCATCCAACACCTGAAATTCCTCATATTTTAGCCGATGTTCCAAAAAGGCTACTGCATATTCTTTCAGGCTATTAATTTTATCATTTGCCATGCGAAAACGCATTGACACATGCTTTACATCAATCATAGAAATTTTCCCTTCGCAATTAAATATATAAAACAAATTTATCCTGAGTCTTTTTAAACACAAAGGCTCCTACAATACATGTTAAAACTGCTGATAAGATACATGTTCCATACAAGCTTGGTGCTGGCGAAACACCATCGATAAATATGGTTCTTGCAAACTTGATCATATGGTACATCGGATTACAGGTTTGTATAAAGCGGAAATGCGGCGGAATAATATTCTCCGGATAGAACAAAGGCGTTGCATACATCCAAACCATACTGATAATCCCCCAAAGATACTGGGTATCCCTAAAAAATACCATCGCAGCACTCAGCATCAAAACCATACCCACACAGAACAAGAGCAGACATCCCAGTATAAATGGTAGTAAAAGGATTGCTGGTGTAAGTTTTACTCCCGTCAACATTGTCACAAGAAGTAACGGAATAATTGAGATAAACAGGTTAATGGACGTTGACGCGACCTTTGTCACCGGATAGATATACTTTGGAACATACACTTTTGTGATAAGAGAGGCATTGTATACAATTGACCCCAAACCTTGTCCTACTGCCTCTGAAAAGAAATTAAACAAAATAATTCCAGAAAGCAGATATACCGGATAGTTTTCGATTCCGCTTCTAAAAATCGTGGAAAAAACAATATACTGAACCAGCATCGTCAAAAGTGGGTTCAAAAAACTCCACAAATATCCCAACACAGACCGCTTGTATTTTGTTTTAAAATCTCTGGCAACTAACTGTTCTATCAAAAATCGGTATTTTTTCCAAATAACGGAAACTAATTTCCCTTTTGTTAATTTTCCTTTGCTCTCCTGATAATCAGACCACGCCATATATGCCAGCAATATCACACCAGCTGCAGCCACCCACTCCCAATAGTATAAGCCAAACAAGCTATAATCTACTCCTTGAACCGACAGACTCAATTCTCCTGCAAAGGATTGACCATTAATCGTTAAAGATGTTTGACCTTCTAATACATCGCCATAATACAATGTAATTGCTTGTCCCGCTTGGCAGAAAGACTCCAAGCGCAAAACCAAATCCTGCCCTCGATATCCCGATATAGGGCTATCAAATAACCAGACATATTCCGAATTATCTTCCATTTCAGAAACATCAACTGTTTTTTGTGCTAATACTTCATGATCATTCGCTGATTCAATTGTGAGTTCTAAGCTACCGCTATTTTCTCTGGCATATGTTGCAACCATGAAACCAACCTGCCGCAAGGAATCAGCTCCCGCAGTAAAAATCTGTTCTATTACCTGTCCTTCCGTAAATTCCGGAATCACTCCCTTGCTGGTTGTTCCAGTATCTGCACGTTCAATCTCTTTGAGCTGTACTCCCCCGATTAATTGAAACAGTATTGCAAGAAGTATATAAACCGCAAGAACAATTCCGTATTTTTTCCACTTAGCTTTCTGCATAACGTTACCTCAACATCTATAATTTATCGCTCATATAGTGCAACGACTTCTTCTTTAATCCGGTTCCAGTTTCTTTCTTGCCCGGTTCGTATTCCTTCAGAAATAAGCTTTTTTCTTAATAATTCATCTGAAATGATGCGTTTAATCTGCCGGACTGCCATATCTTCATCGCCTGGTGTGTAAAAAAGACAGTTTCTCTCGTTTTCTAAATACTCTACATTGCCGCCATTAGGCGCAACTACAACACAGCCTCCTGTAGCCATCATCTCAAGCGGAGGATAGGAAAAGCTTTCCAAAATACTGGATTTTATCAGTATATGACACTGGCGGTAAACATCCGGTACTTGGCTATAGGGTACTTTATGAAGGAATCGATCCACACGATACCAGTCTTTAGGTTTTCCCTGATAAGACATATACCATACCTCGAATCGGTCAGCAGGAAATTGATTCGTAATGTGGAAACTCTCATCCACATTTTTATAGTAATCATCGCTGTTTCCTTCTACCAGCACTCTAATCTTACCAGAATAGTCGCGCTCTTTCGGATAGAAGCGTTCAGTATCCAATCCATTAGGAGCGTAAAATGAACCTATTTTATATTCTGAATGTAGCCACTCTTCACACCATTTTGAGATTGTAATATATTTTACAGGGATGCGAATCCGATAACTTGCATTTGCACGAAGCCGCAAATCGTCTCCCGGCTTATAAAAATCTGTTTCAAAATTTTGGACCAAATAAAACCGTTCCCGAATTCTTCCATATTCGTAAAAAAAATCGCAGGTTGACCATAAAGTAGCTACACAACGGTCGATATTGCATTCAACCTGGATGGTTCTTCTTGAAATAACAGGGAATACGCGCCCACTACTTTCTAATTCCGTATTTTTTTCATAACCATCATTAAATATTGTTACATCATATCCTCTTTCCTGAAGAATTTCCGCATGCTTCAACGCCACCAAAGCACCACCGCTTATTTGAATCACCGGCAGAATAAAAACAATATTAGGCCTCATCAACTCATATATTAAGTCCGAGTAAGACGCACTGGCTGATATTGTTGTACAATATTTCCTTACATATTGATATGCCTGATTGCCGATTTCGTGACGCAAATCACTATTTTCCACCAATTGTGACAATCTATTAAACCAATCTTCTGTCGTATTCTCACACAAAAGACCCGTTTCACCATTTTGAATCATCGCTTTAAAAGCCCCAACATTGCTGGCCAATGTCGGAACCTTTACCAAAGCTGCTTCCGACCATTTATTCTCGGATTTTGCTCTATTAAATAACGTATCTTCTAACGGCGCTATATTAATATCTACCGAAGCAATTAATTGTGGAAGTTTCCTCCACTGTGTCATTGGCGCAACTGTAATTCTGCTTTTATATGGTTCTAAAACTACAGGAATATCCAGCTCGCCTACCAGTAAAAGCTGCACGTTCTCATATTTTTCCATCAGCTGAATCAACGCCGGAAGCACAATTGCAAAATCTGGATTGTGGGTTATACTTCCGCTGAAATAACCAACTCGTACCTGCCCCTCCTTTGGAGATGTTTTTTCCCTAGCCGTTTCCGATAGTCGAATCATTTCTTCTGATACGACATTTCGGTTAATGTAAACTTCTGATACATAATGTTTTAATTCCTCAGCTAAATCCTGAGTTGTTGTAATAGCTCCATCACACATGGATAATAACTTTCCATTTGCAATTACACCATCATCGTATACCTTTCTTTCCTCTCTCGACATAGTTTGAACATAAGGAATCGTTTCTGTATACTTCGTATCGACCATTAAATCATCAATATCATAGAGAACTATTTTATTATACGAATGAGCTAACTTGACAAATTTCTCGATTTGTTCTGTGTACGGACAGCGAAAGAAAATAAAAGCACGAAAATTCTTTACCAAATCCAAAGACAGGTTTGTATAGAACACCTCTGCAGAAGACAGATTCCCAGCACATAGTTGCTCCCGCTGATGGCTTACTCTGTAGCGGGATGGATGATCCAGATAGCAACCATTAATAAAAAGGACATCCATGCAGCATTTCTGGGCCTTTTCAGCCTCAGAATACACCTTCTGTCCCGTTGCAACGTTTTTAATATATAAGCGGGTTTTTCTTATTAGCATTCCCGCTCCTTCTTCTTTTAATACTCTTTTTGCTTTTCTCGCTAGTTCATTTGCATTCATCACAGTATTTCCTTATGTTTTAAATGATATAGTTTTTTAAAAATAGGGAATGGCAGGATATCTCTTAATATTCTTGTCAGTCGTGTATTAAGAGATAAATTTTGATTCTCATATACAGCATTTTCAAACAATTGTTTATACCGTTTTCGATATTCCTCCTTCATCGGATGGTCACAAGGCTCAAACCAGGGCCGATTATACAATTCATTCATAAAGTGGATCATCACCGGCTTCTCCTTTGCCTCATCCAGTTCCTCCTGCCGTTCATAATAGCAGTCCGCCCGAAACAACGTCCGGATCTGCTTCAGATCATACATCAGCATAGACGGCATGAGATTATATTTTGGTTCCAGGACTTCGATTTCATCCTGGCAGATATAGTTCAATGTCCCTTCGCTCAGCATCGGCGGTTTTCCCTGGTGTCTGCGGATATAATCCAGACAGCCTTCCGTCCTGCCGTTTTTCCTCCATGTCTCCAGATCAAACAGCACAACTCCATCGCAAATATAAGGCTTGCACGGAGCGCATCCAACTCGTTTCTTTAACTTTGAGGAATACGGCATCAGCACACCCCCGATGGTCTTTCCCTCCATTTTTCTCATAAACAGCGGTTCAAGAGATCCCGTTACGATCACATCGCTGTCCAGATACAAAATCCGTTCTTCCCGGATGACATCTCCCAAAAACAGTTTTGCATACACGGTTTTGGGATGTCGGTCTCCCTCGTCAAAATGGATTTCCGGCAGTACATCTTCCAGTTCCAGGATCCGCACCCGCTTTCCAAACTTCGCCAGCTTTTTCATAGTCAAACGGCGGTTTTCTTCTGAAATCCCATCGGATATCAAATATAGTTCTGCCATCGGATTATGCTCGATTACCGATACCATTGAAACAATCGTCTGCCGTACATATCCATCATTACAGGCATACACTACATTGACCACGTTAAATCCTCATTCTTTCTCCCGGTAAATGGAGGCCATCGTTTCCATATACCGGTCCATATTGTCAAGCTGTTCTGCTCGCGCCAGGGAACGCTGGCGCCACTGTTCATAAACTTCTGTGTTTTCATGCAAAAGAAATATCTTTTCCAGAAATTCTTCATCGCTGCGGCAAAGTTCCGGCGCTCCTTCTCCCAAAATCTCCCTGCACCCGGAATTATCGCTGGAAAGGACCGGAACTCCCAACAGGTTCGCCTCCGCAGCTACCAGGCCAAAGCCTTCCCACCTTGACGTCATGCACAGAAGCTTCGCCCGGAGGATAAAAGGATACGGATTTGACTGAAACCCTTTTAATTCAATATTATCCTGGAGTTTCAAATTGCTGATCAAATCCCTGCATTTTTCCAAAAGCTCTCCCTCGCCCAGCATCCACGCCCGAATCTCCCGCCATCCTCTGTCCTTTACTTTCTTTACCAGATAAATAAAGCGTTCGGGATTTTTTTGTTCCACAAACCTGCCTGCAAAAATAATATCGCATCCGTGTTCTTCCTCTGGCTGCAAAGCCGGAAGACTGGCAAGACTTCTGATCTTCCTGCCATCTACAGGATTGCCTATTACCTGTAATTTTCCCCCGCATTTGCCGGCAAATACCATAGACCGAAAGATATTTTCCGAAACAGTCAGAATGGTTTCAATGCGCCTGCTGCACAAGGCATAGCATAAGGTTTTCCCATTCCAGCTTTTCACCCACGGCGGGTCATAATGCAAATGCGAGATCAACCGGAATCTCCCGTGAACCGCCGCGCACAGCACCGTCGCCGAAAAGTCGTGAGCGTGTACGATATCCGGCTGGTATTCTTTCAGCGCCCGGCTCAAATGCCTTCTGTCGAAACGCTCCAGGAGTATGAACGGCACCTGTTCTTCTTCCAGTTTATCCCGGATTGGACCTTCTGTGGCAATGTAGAGAAACTCAAACTCCTCCCGGAGCCCTTTCATGATCGTCAGTACCACATTTTCCGCTCCCGAGTAAATCGAAGACTTTAAGACATGCGCGATTTTTAATTTTTCTCCCACATTCATCGCCTCAGTTTCCTTGTTCACTCTCATTCTCGGAAGGCATATCCGGGTCGGGCATAACGCCTTCTGTGCTTTCTTTTAAAAACATGATCTTAGGAGTCATCAGTATCAGCTTCAGATCCAGCATAATCGAATATTTCCGAATGTACATCAAATCCAGCTTCAGCTTATCATAAGCCGTTGTATTGTACTTACCGTACACCTGGGCGTATCCGGTCAGTCCCGCCTTTACTTTCAGCCGGTAAGAGAACTCCGGGATTTTCTTCTCAATCTCCGCTGCCAGCTGAGGACGCTCCGGCCGGGGCCCTACCAGGGACATATCGCCTTTCAGGATATTCAATATCTGAGGCAGCTCATCCATCCTGGTCGCCCGCAGGATACGTCCGATGGGCAGAATCCTTGGGTCCTTCTCAGAAGCCAGGACCGGCCCAGACATCTTCTCTGCATCCACTACCATGGTACGGAATTTGTAGATCATAAACCTCTTTCCATCCTTGGTCAGCCGCTCCTGTTTATAGAAAACCGGACCGCCGTCCGTACACTTGATGCTGACTGCCGCAATCAGGAATACCGGTGAAAACAGACACAGCATAAAAACGGAAAACAAGACATCCTCACAGCGCTTCACCCACTGCTGCTCAATGGTAAGCCCAATATTTCTGGACAGCAGAAGGGGAGTATCGAACAAATTCAGTTCATCGGAACTGCGGAGCAGAACATCGGAAATCTTCGGCACACTGTAAGTCCGGATCCCTGCCGCAAAACAATGCTTCAAAATAAGATTTCTCTCATGAGAAGGCATATCCCCGATCAGCACTGCATCATAATCCTCAAGCTGTTCAAAAATCCGGTCCATTCCCGCTTTGTACGAAATAGTTTTACAGATTTCATATTTATCTTCCCGGGAATTCATCTTGTCCATCAAATGGTAATCCCGCCGGTCTCCTTCCACAAAGAGCATCTTTTTCGGCGGAAACATATGCCGATAGCCAATCTGGAAGATTTCCGTCCACACTACAATAAACAAAATCTCCCCCAGCGTCATCAACATTATGTAGATCGGGTTCACAAACCGCCGGTCAATTACCGCAATCTGCAAATATGTCAATACGTTGGTAAACAGCACCGATATGATCTGTGAATAGATTAAATTTCCATTCTTCAGATACCCGATTTTAAAACCGCCGTATGTATTCATGAAAAATGCCAGCAGGATTCCGTAAATCAGGATCATCACCCAGTTTCCGCGGCGGTAAAAGGGGCTCTGCAGAATATGTTCATTATAATATCCGATCCAGACCGCGGCATACAAAAGACACAGTCCCAGCAGCATAACTGCTCCGAAGGCCAGCTTCACCAGGCGCTTATACCGCTCTCTCGTTGTTCTGTCTTCCATCAAATCACTCAATTCTTCTTAAGTCCACATGAGAAATACTTATAAAACCTTTGTACAGTATACCATTTCAGCCCCTTTTTCGCAACTTTTCGCCTGTCGAAAAACACTGGGAAAACTTTAATAATTTATTAATTTCTCCAGTTTTTGGACGTATTTCAGTCATTATCCGGCAAAAGCTTCACGGTTACCGAAATTCGTTTCAAAAGCTGTCCCTCTTTCAATGTGATATCATCCTCATGGCTGGCATATGGCAAATCCCCATCTTCATCTTCCAGTTCCACCATAATCCAGTTATAGGCCGCATACCGTGCCTCCTCCACTGCATCTTCCAAATCCCCTCCGTCTGCCTCGCAGCATTCCAGATCCGGGAAAAAAGCATGATATCCCTTATCGTCCTCGTGGGGGGTAAAAATTGCCGGATATACAAATGTCATCTGATTCCATCTCCTCTTATTCTTTTCTGTTTAGTATACTAAAATCACAGGAAAGTTTCAATGTTCTGCAGAAATCAGACTGATTTTTGACTCATCCGATCACAAAAAAATAAAAGGGCAGCCGAAAAGCGCCCTTCTGCAGCCCGTCCGGAATAGACCGGACGCCGGAAGAACGCTTTTGTCGGTATACTGCCCTCATGTTTCTCAGAAACACCTTTCTGCCTTTACAGCTTATCCTCTTTGTTTCCATTCAGCACAATGAGAAGCTGCTCCAAAAACTCTGCCTTTTCCTCGTCATTCATTGCGAGGATAAAAAATGCAAACGACATTGCGGAAAAACTGTATTTTCCATGTTCCTGTTCAAAATAACATCTGGGGGTAATGTGCAGGATTTCCGCCATTTTTTCCTGTGTAAATTGATAGGTCTTGCGGAACTGATACATCTGATTTCTCAAAAACTCTTTAAACGACTTGCTGACAGCTGCCTTCATTTCATCCATTTTGTCCCCTCCGGACCGTTTTATGATAGAATGTTTTGTGGTTCCAGAATTAAATGTGCCTGTGTCAAATGAGCATATACAATCGCCAAAAAATGGCTGGAAGTCGGTCTCCTCTCCAGGGGATGTCCTGCCATTTCTTCCAGAATCTGCCTCCGGCCTCTCCACGCTACCAGCGACAATGTACGGATATCACGTTCCACTGCTGAAATACTTGTAGAATATTTTCTGGCAATCTCCGGATACAGACATTTTGTCACGGAATATATCCTGCATTCATCCTCTTTCAGCAGAAGAAGTGCTTCCTTTGCGTACCGGTAGCCAATATAGCGCACCGTAATTCCCAAATAGAACAATTCTCTCTGTATGTCCTCGTCCTGGTAATCATTTCTACTCATTACCTCTCCTCCTCCCTTCAAACGAAGCTCTCAGCTCTTTGACAAAGGTAATTGCCTCTTCTTCTGACATAACAGCAATAAAACATGTCATAGATAATGATGAAAATCCATACCTTCCGTGTTCCTGCTCAATATAGGACCTGGGTGAAACCAAAAGAGATTCTGCCATTCGCTCCTGTGTCCAGCCGCACTGCTTGCGGTAAGCATAAGTCTGTCCACTTAAAAATTCACGGAGCTGTTGATGCAAGATCTTTTTCGTTTCTTTCATAGCACTTATTCCTCCCATAATTTGACAATATATGACATTGTACCGCAGCCTTATATTTTAAGCCATGAGGTATACCTCGTATGAAGGGGGATTTTTTATGCAGTCTTAGTGAAAAATATTCCACGGCCTCCAGATAAAGCAAAAGCCAGCCCTAAGGCCGGCTCCATGTTCTCTTTATTCTATTCCTTCTGCTGCTTCCTTCGGATCATATCAGCCAGCTTCTGCGCGGTTTTTTCCACTCCGAGGACACTGCTGTCTATCGTTAAATCATAATCTTTTTCTCCGCCCCAAGGTCGTCCCGTATGATGTTCATAATACATCTGCCTCTGTCTGTCTACCTTCTCCACCGCAGTCCTGGCATCTTCCTGGCTCATTCTGTTCCGCTCCATAATTCTCAGAACTCTTTGCTCCAAAGGTGCAGTAACGTAAATTGAAAATAACTCCGGCCATTCCCTCAGCACATAATTAGCACAGCGGCCAATCAGTATGCAGGAGCCTCTCTCTGCTGCCTCCCGGATAATTTCCGCCTGGGCCTCGAACAAAACATCACCTACCGGTTCTCCTCCTATCCCCCTGTTTCCACCCTTCATTTTCAAAATTGCCGCCTGAGTTGTCCGTTCATCGTGGATCGCCAGTATCCCCCTATCAATCCCGCTTTTCTCTGAAGCCAATTCAATCAGGTCCCTGTCATAAAATGGGATATCCAAGATCCTGGCCATTCTCTCTCCTATTTCATGGCCGCCGCTGCCATACTGTCTTCCAATTGTAACCAATACCTTCTTCATTTTGACTTCCCCTTTGTCCCATCAAATTTTCAGACTTTTATTTTTTTCTAATAAAATTATAACACATTTCAATCGGAATTCCAATCAAGGAAAAAGGCCCTGCCGCAAAGAATTCCCTCTGCAGCAAAGCCTTTCAGACTCTGTCTCTAATATTCCTTTTCTTTTCTCCAAGGCGGGCAAAGCCCCAGTCCCACCATTACCAAAGTCCACATAATCGGAGTTGCAATGGGAAGGTTAATATTTACGACTGCCTGCGCCCCATAACATAATGCAGCAAATGCACAGCCTGCCGCATAGATGTTTCGTCTCCCATTGCGGATCATAGTCCAGATAGAAGTCCCCAAAAATCCCAGATACGCTGCCAATCCCAGCGGACCAATCGTCAAAAAATACTGCAAATACTCATTATGCGCGCTGTCAAAAATCTGCCCATACCTCTGGGCTCCTTCTGCCGTATCCGGCTTTACCAGAATGCCGAAGGTATCCGGACCAAAACCGAACAGCTTATGGAGAAACGGCTGATCCATATAATTTTTCATTCCGATTCTCCAAATAAAACCCCGGTGGGTTCCCCAATCATCATTTAAGATCACATAATTGCTCACCGCGCCGTAGCGCTCTGCATTTCCAAATACATTGGCGTCCAGCAGCACAAACAGCACTGCCAGAATTATCAGAATCAGCACGATTCCCCATGTTTTCTGCAGCCTTCCTTTTTGAAGCAGCCATGCTTCCTTCACAAACCGCTCAATCCCGTACAAAAGAGCGGCAATAACCCAAAATGCAGCCACAACATATAAAAGTCCAGGGAGCCGCACCAGCACCCGGAACAACCCGTCCAGCTCCAGGACCTGGCCGCTCATCTTCTGGCTGACCCAGTCCACGATCTGCACCACCGTAAAAAATGTGGCCACGATCACACTGTGCCGCTTCACCCCTTCCCAATTCCGGAACAGATACAGCGGAAGCAGTCCAAACATCGCCATCAGCGCCAGGTACGCATTGTCGCTCTGCCCTGTTATCAGTGCCGCCATGGCTACCAGCATACAGGTGTAATGCCAAAGGCATTTGGCGCCTCTGCGTTCCACTGAAAACAGAAAGCTGGACAAGCCCAGAGCCAAACTAACGAAAGCCGTGTAAGTGTTAATGTTTCCGAACGTAGAGGTAAAAATCGTATACTGTTCTGCCACAATAAGATCCTTGAAGTGAAGCAGATTCAAGTCTAAATAATCCGTAATACCGAAAATACACACGAACAACGACGAAACCAGAAATATCTCCAAGATCTCGTTCTTCATATGGCTCAGCCGGAAAATAAGCCAGAAAGAAAGGCCATAAATCAAAAGCAGAAACAGACCAGTATATCTTCCCTCATTTCCCCAGAATGATTCATACAGATAATCCGACTGGATAGTAGAAATAAACGCCACCACCAAAAAGGCTATCAAAAACCATTCCGGAGCAGTCAGTCTCTTTTTCAAGTTTGAAAACCTGAAATTCTCCAAAAATTTCTTTGTATTCATGCCATTGTAGATTTTCAGATCAAAAATCATCATCACCAGACCTGTCACCAGCACCGCCAGCGCCAGCGCCAGCACACTCATATAATAGAACTGATATTTGGCTGGCAGAATATCGTAGTAAAAGTCCTTATAATATAGAGGGAACACAAATAGAACCGCAACTAAAAAGCAATCACAGAATATATGGTTCAAACGTTTCCCCCACATAAAAATCCGGCAAGTCTCCTGCTGCATTTTCCGCATCTCTCCTCGTAAAACAATTCTGAAGGCTCGTATTGCCAATGCCTTAGTTTAGTATTATAACAGTTTCCGGCACTTTTCACAATGTTATCCATCCACAAAATAAAGAGAAATCCAATGATTTTTCAACCGTTATCTACAATTATCCCCGCCCAGAGCGATCAAAACCCGCGCTGTCAGCTCAATCCCTCTGATGTATTCCTCAATGGTCAGATGTTCGTTAGGTGCGTGATTATCCGAATCAGGGTCGGACCAGCGAACCTGTATGGCCGGAAGGCCCAGTATTTTAGTCCATAGAAAATCCGGTGCCGTGGAAGGCCTGCAGGGATACACCACATAATCTCCATAAACCTCTCTGACGGCCTCCGCGATCACCGGTACATAAGGATGATCCACTGGAGTCTTGGATGGAAGAACTCCGCCCTTCATCTCCGCTTCCACATTGGTATATCCCAGTTTCCGGATATATGCCTTCACCTTACGGAAAATATCTTCCGGCTCCTGGCCTTCCACCAAACGGATATCCAAGCTGGCGTATGCCTGACATGTGACCACTCCGGCTCCTTCTCCCGAATGAATCTGCCGGATATTAAAAGTAGGCGTCGTATTCAGGCGGACATAATAGTTTTCTTTCTCTCCACAGCAGGGCATGACTCCGTAAATTTCCTCCATCTCCTTCTCTACCGGCGGAAGACTCTTTAAAATCTCCAGTTCCTTTTCAGAAGGCGGGATGATGCCGTCATAAAATCCCTCTACATTTACATAATCCCCGGTTTTCAGCTTTCCCAAAAGCTCTACCATCTCCCATGCCGCACTTGGAAGCACTGGCGCAAACCTGGAATGGGCATCCTTTTTCATGGTACGCAATGTCAAATCAATGGATACCTGTCCCTTTGCCCCCAAAGCAATAATAGGCAGATTGGTCTCATTTTTGGGGCCATCGCTGAAAAATACCAGGTCTGCTTTCCACTCCTGCCGATGAGCCTCCAGAAACTCCGGCAGCCCCAGGCTTCCCGATTCCTCACATCCTTCAAACAGAAATATAACATTGACTGGCAGTTCCCCGGCTTCCTGCCGGAGAAATCCAAAAGCCTCCAGGTGAGCCATCAACGGCGACTTGTTGTCTGCACTTCCCCGTCCATACAGCTTTCCATCCCTGACGGAAGGCTCGAAAGGCGGAGTTTTCCAAAGTTTCAAATCTCCTTCCGGCATTACATCATAATGGGCATAAATCAGTACCGTTTTCTTCTGTGGGCTTGCTCCATAACGCCCCACGATCACCGGGTAAGGCTTAACCGGATAAATATCTGTATCAATCCCCAGCGCTTTCATTTTATCCGCAATCATGCAGCAGCATTCCTCTACCCCTTCTCCCGTGGCGCTGATGCTGGGCTGCCGGACCAGTTCCACCCAGTCCTCAATCCACCGGCTGCGGTTTTTCTTTAAACTTTCCTGAAATTTCTGATCAAACTCCTGTTTGGTGAACATATGTGACCTTCTCTCTTTCGTAAAGCTTCTATCTCATTTTTCCATTTGTGTTCGTATCATTTTCTATTTTCAATCATATCACAGCATTTCTGCAAAATACAGCCAATATTTTACCTGTTCACCTGTTCGGATATCTGTTATGATAATGTACAGAATCAGCCGCTTTATTCTTCTCAAGTTCCATCTCTTTTCTATCTGGCAATAATTTCCCTTATTGGAAGTATAATCAACTCGTAATGCAATTAGGAATTTCAAAAAGTATTTCAAAAAGAAAAAGGAGAGTGCATTAATTATGAGAAAGCAGACTAAGTTAGTTGCTGTACTTTCAACAGCAGCGCTGCTGGCCATCGGTGCATCCATGACCTCCTTCGCAGCTACTGGCTGGGTAGAAGAGGATGGAACCTGGGTTTATTACAACCGCGACGAGGAGAGAGCAACCGAGGAGTGGAAGAAATCCGGAGACAACTGGTTCTGGCTGGATGACAACGGCGAGATGGCAGTTGATCAGCTGATCGAGGATGATGACGATTACTACTATGTAAATGAAGCTGGCGCAATGGTAACCAATCAGTGGGTAGCCATTGAGAACGAGGACGCAGGCGAAGAGGATGAGCCGGATGCATACTGGTACTACTTCCAGGCAAACGGCAAGGCATATAAGAGAAGCGACAATGCTTCTGATACTTCTATTTCCGCAAAGACCATCAACAGCAAGAAATACGCTTTCGATGAGGAAGGCCGTATGCTGTATGGCTGGGTAGATGCCGGCGAGCGTCAGACCGATGACGATGCTTGGAAAGAGTGCCTGTACTACTTCGGCGATGAGAATGATGGTGCTATGAGCATGGGCTGGAGACAGATCAGCATCGTAGATGATGACTACGAGGATTTGCAGCCTGGCGATGAGTACTGGGATGAGGAGCAGGATCGTTGGTTCTACTTCCAGACTTCTGGTAAGAAGGTTAAAGCAGATGAGGACGATGTCGCTGATAATGATCAGGCAATCAAGACCAAGACCATCAATGGCCAGAAGTATGGTTTCGATGAGTATGGCCGTATGATCGGCGACTGGTACAGTGAAGAAGCTGGTTCCAGCAGCACTGCTAGCCAGGGCGTTGCCAGCTATTCTCAGACCTTCATGTACTTCAGTGATCCTGAGAGCGGTGCCCGTGTAACCAGAGGTTGGTTCAAGGTTGTTCCCGGATACTATCTGCATGAAGACAAGTATGACGATGGAGATGATTATTGGTACTATGCAGACGGCAACGGCGAGCTGTATGCTGGCGAGATTAAGACCATCAAGGGTAAGAAGTATGCGTTCGATGGCTATGGCCGCATGATTGACGGACTGGTATTCCTGCAGATGGATGAAAAGAATAACGGAAGACCTGATTACAGCACAATTGTAACCAAGTTTGCTGATGACGGTGATGTTCCTTATGATACCGAGGACAACTTCGATGATTTCGTAGAGACCTATTCTAAGGAAATTTCTGAGGGAATCATCAACAGCTACTACTTCGGTGATGCTGATGACGGTGCTATGAAGACTGGACGTCAGACTGTTGAGATTGATGGCGACAACTTCACCTTCAAGTTCAAAGACAGCAGCAGCTCCAAGGGTGTAGGTATCCATGGCGAGGATGATCACAAGCTGTACAATGCTGGTAAGCTGGTTGAGGCTGACTCCGATGATAAGTATCAGGTAGTTGTTTATGAGGATAAGAACGGCATTGTTACCATGACAAAGATGGATACTGATGAATTCATCGATGCATACTGCGGCGAGGCTGACGAGAGTGATGAGGACGAGACCGTTTGGACCGTTGATGCTGATAAGGCTAAAGATGTTAAGCTGTATCTGGTAAATACCTCCGGTTCCATGGTTAAGAACAAATCCGCAGCTAAGGACGGCGAGGACTATAAGTTCAACGTAGATAACTACGAGATCAAGAGCGTAACTCTGGAGAACTAATTAGCAGTCAGTGAATTAATTGTAAAATTCTAATTGCTATAAAAAAGCATGGCTAAAGGCATTTTGCCGATAGCCATGCTTTTTGTATGATAAAGATGTGATGGTAATTATAGGAAATCCGACTATAAAAAGGAATTCCATACGTCAGCAAGCCAACGCATGGAATTCTTATAGGGGGTTATCCGCTTATACGAAAATGGCATAGGTTATATAATTGCTTTAGACCTTTCATTTCTTGTCTATTGCTACTTATATTCTACCATTTATTGCGGCAAATTACAAGTAGAAATGCAATTATGTTAATGTTTTTTTGAAGGAAATTTCTCGTTTTTACCATGTTACAATCCTGTCAATCAGCTGACTTTGCTCTTTGGATGACTGAGTGAGATAAATACGGGTGGTCTCAATGCTCTCATGCCCCATTAAATCGGCCAGAAGAAAAATATCGTTGAATTTACTCAGGAAATTCTTGGCAAATCGATGGCGGAAAGAATGAGGATATACAGTCTCCTCCGGAATCCGGTATCGTCTGGCCAGTGTTTTTAGCTGCAGGCTGATTCCTCTGGGAGTAATTTGTTTTCCCTGGCGGTTTACAAAGATAAAGCCGCTGTCCTTCCCCTGCATTTCCAGCCAGGAAAGCATTTCCATACACAGGCTTTCCGGGAGATAAATTCTCCTTAATTTTCCTCCTTTTGAGTATAAATCCATACATCCAATCCGAATATGCTCTACTTTAATCTGAATCAGTTCGCTGATTCGCGCCCCTGTTGTAGCGAGAAAACGCACCACAAAATACCAGTACATATTTCCGTCCTTCTTCAGTTTTCGTTTTAAACGTTCATAGTCCCGCTTTGTAATAACATTATCCAGAAAAGGGGTCTGCTGATGCTTCACAGACGACAGTTTGAAATGCTGCAGTTCCTCCGGCAGTTTTCCCTGTTCCTTTAAATATAGAAGGAATTGATTCATTCCAAAAATGCGAGTATTCACTGTATTTGGCCGAAACTGTTCCAGGAGATAGGTTTTAAACATCTGGAGACTCTCGAAGCTGATTTGCGGAAATTGAGAAAGATAAAGGCGAACGGTAGAGCAATAAGAAGTTATGGTATTTTCGGATGCTCCCCGTTTTTTCAGAAATTCTTGAAACAGTTCTAAATTTTCTGTGATTTGTTCATTCATTTTCTTTCCTCCTACCAGTCAACTACCTTATTTACAATCCGATATTGCTCGCTGCTGCTGCGTCTCAGATAAATGCGGGTTGTCTCAATACTTTCATGTCCAAGCAAATCGGACAACAGCGCAATATCACCACTTTTTTCTATAAAATTTTTTGCGAAACGATGGCGGAAGGAGTGAGGGTACATTACATCTGAGGGGATATTGTAACGCACGGCAAATGTCTTTAACTGACTGCGGATTCCTGAGGCAGATATAGGATTTGCGAAGCGATTTAGAAACAGAGGTCCTTTTTTGCGGTTTTCAGCTTGAAGCCATTAGAGAGCAGCTTTCCGGAGAGCGGAAGGAATGTAGATTCGCCTCATTTTATTTCCTTTTGAATATATGTCTTTTATTCCGGCGAAAACATCTTCTATCTGAAATTTTATTACTTCACTGACCCGAACGCCTGTTGCTGTCATGAAACGTATCACAAAATAATAAGTGTATTCTTCATCCTCCCACAAACGCCGTTTTAGATATTCATAGTCAGCCTGGCTGATAATGCGGTCCAGATACATTTTCTGCTGTACCTTAATCATGGAAATTTTGCTGTCGCTATACTGCAGATACTCCATATAGCAGTTCAGCGCTCGGATTCGGAGATTGACCGTCTGTGGTTTATAATGCTCCAGCAGAAAGACCTTGTAGAGTTGAAGATTAGCCGGAATAATCTGTTTGTAGCTGCGGAAAAACTGCCGGACTGCATAGACATAGACGCTGATCGTATTCTGCGACATATTGCGCTTCAGCAGATATACCTGGAAAGCTTCCAAATCAATTTCCAGGATGTGTTCACCTGTAGGTTCTGTACAAGCCAAAATATGTTTCCTCCTTTGCAACGATATTGTTAAATACATGACTATATTAGCCTAAATGAAGAGGAAGTTACAGGGGTTTTGGGCTTGTGGAAGAGAAAGCGGTGTTGTATGGTTTTACAGGCGGAGTACCTCAGTACCTTCAGATGGTAGACGATTCTGTTTATCACCAGAGGAGTGAGGAAACGGAATGAGATTTCTGCAAAGGTTATGTCGGAAACTTCCAACACTGCCACCTATCTGAAAGCGCTGAATGCATTTGGACTGGCAGAAAAAGAAAACGCCCCAACGGAAAAAGAGAATCGAAAAAAACAGTTACCGTCTACATGACAAAATGTTTCGATTCTGATACCAGTATATCACAGAGCATGTTTTTAATCCCGTCCTGCAAAGGGGATCGGGCTTATGAGAAAATTATTAAACAGGACCTTATGAACTATTATGTTTTTCCCGAAATCCGGTTTCTCAGAATCGGTATATTTTTATGCTCAAACACATAAAGAAATGCGCCTCGTTACATTGGAGGAAATGTACGACAGGAAATAACTGTAAGCATATCGTTTCACCAAATCTGGCCAATATGACTTTGGAGCATGGATGAAACTACCGGATAAGAAGCTTCTATCAATTGCTCTGTAATCAGCGTAGTTTTCCATCTCCGGCTGTCTGCTGGTAAACATATGTCTTCCTATCAGTTAGTTTGGTTTACAACTTGAGACGGTCTCTTTTACTCTCTATGATGCAAAAAGCATGGCTATCGGCAAAATGCCTTTAGCCATGCTTTTTTATAGCAATTAGAATTTTACAATTAATTCACTGACTGCTAAATTAGTCCTCCAGAGTTACACTCTTGATCTCGTAGTTATCTACGTTGAACTTGTAATCCTCGCCATCCTTGGCTGCAGATTTATTCTTAACCATGGAACCGGAGGTATTTACCAGATACAGCTTAACACCTTTAGCCTTGTCGGCATCTACGGTCCAAACGGTATCTCCCTTCTTGTCTTCCTTGCCACCATTGGTGTACTCATCAAGGAATTCATCGGTATCCATCTTAGTCATAGTAACGGTCTTACCGTTTTCTTTATAAACAACTACCTGATACTTATCATCAGAATCAGCTTCAACCAGCTTACCACCCATATACAGTTTGTGGTCATCCATACCATGGATACCAGCGCCCTTGGTGCTGCTGCTGTCTTTGAACTTGAAGGTGAAGTTGTCGCCATCAATCTCAACAGTCTGACGTCCGGTCTTCATAGCGCCGTCATCAGCATCACCGAAATAATAGAAGCGATACTCACCAGTACCCAGTCCGCCAGCCAGCTTTCCTACAGTCTCATCAAAGTTATCCTCGGTATCGTAAGGATAGTTATCACTATCGTCAGCAATCTTAGCTGCAATCTCATTGGACTCAAAGCCAGTGCTATTGGTCTTGGGTGCCATCTGAAGCAATACCAGTCCATCGATCATGCGGCCATAGTTATCAAAGGCATATTTCTTTCCTTTGATAGTCTTAATCTCGTTGGCATACAGCTCACCGTCACCATCTGCATAGTACCAGTAGTCATCGCCATCATTGTATTTCTCTTCCTGCAGATAGTAGCCAGGAACAACCTTGAACCAGCCCTTGGTTACGCGAGCGCCGCTCTCGGGATCGCTGAAGTACATGAAGGAACTGGAGTAAGAAGCCAGGCCCTGTCCGCCGTTAGCAGCAGTAGCACTGGTAGCGATCTCACTGTACCAGTCGCCGATCATACGGCCATACTCATCGAAACCATACTTCTGGCCATTGATGGTCTTGGTCTTGATTGCCTGATCATTATCAGCGACATCGTCCTCATCTGCTTTAACCTTCTTACCAGAAGTCTGGAAGTAGAACCAACGATCCTGATCCTCATCCCAGAACTCGTCACCAGGCTGAACATCCTCATACTCGTCATCTACGATGCTGATCTGTCTCCAGCCCATGCTCATAGCTCCGTCGTTCTCATCGCCGAAGTAGTACAGGCTCTCTTTCCAGGCATCGTCATCAGTCTGACGCTCGCCGCCCTGTACCCAGCCATACAGCATCTTTCCGTCTTCATCGAAAGCGTACTTCTTGCCGTTGATGGTCTTTGCGGAGATAGAATCCTCAGAAGCATTGTCGCTTCTCTTATATGCCTTGCCGTTTGCCTGGAAGTAGTACCAGTATGCATCCGGCTCATCCTCTTCGCCTGCGTCCTCGTTCTCGATGGCTACCCACTGATTGGATACCATAGCACCGGACTCGTTTACATAGTAGTAGTCATCGTCATCCTCGATCAGCTGATCAACTGCCATCTCGCCGTTGTCATCCAGCCAATACCAGTTGTCTCCGGATTTCTTCCACTCCTCGGTTGCTCTCTCCTCGTCGCGGTTGTAATAAACCCAGGTTCCATCCTCTTCTACCCAGCCAGTAGCTGCGAAGGAGGTCATGGATGCACCGATGGCCAGCAGCGCTGCTGTTGAAAGTACAGCAACTAACTTAGTCTGCTTTCTCATAATTAATGCACTCTCCTTTTTCTTTTTGAAATACTTTTTGAAATTCCTAATTGCATTACGAGTTGATTATACTTCCAATAAGGGAAATTATCAATAGTTTTTTTGCATTTTTTGTTTTTTTTACGCAAATGCTTAAAATATGACAATTCCGCTTCGGTGATATATTCAACTCCCTCACACGCATATAGTATATAATAGTTTTCGGGAAAATACCATAACATTTACCTGAGCATTTTCTTACATAATTATTACAAAAGTGTTATTTGGATCAAAAATTGCATCCGTATCCGTACAATTTCTTGATCTTTCCAGGTTATGCCGGAAAATGCCGCAGGAACGTTGATCTCACGCCGCCTATATGCCTCCGGTAAACATATATAAATAAGAAGGAAGGAGAGTCTTCCACAGCTCAAAAGCCGGAAAGGCTCTCCCTCTCTATCATTCAATACCCATTCCCCATGCAGTCAACGATTACAGAAACAATCGTTTCTGGCCTTCTTTATTATTTTGCCAGAACAACCTTGTAAGCCTCTGCCATTCCCTTCTCCTGGATCAGGTCGTAGTACTCCTGAACCATAGGAATCATCTCGGTCAGATCCTCATGCCAGTAGTCCTGACGCTTCATAATCTCCTCTACAGAAGCAGTCTTCATAAACTTCATGATCTCCTCGCCATCGTTGGCATTGTCTGTGCGGTAGAAAGCAATCAGAGATGCCATGGAGAAAGTCAGGCCAACAGGATATTTGCCGAATTTCTCCTTGTACTCCAGAATGGTCGGCAGAACACGAACCTGGAATTTGCTTACGGAGTTTAAGGCAATGCTCAGCAGCTGATGTTTGATGAAAGGATTGGAGAAACGCTCCAGCACAGCAGCGCCGAATTTCCGGTTGTCCTCGGTATCTCCGATGGTGGGGATAATCTCCTCAAAGATGCATTTTTTCAAATAAGCGCTTACGGTCTCGTCCTTCATGCACTCTCCTACAGTCTTTAAGCCGTACAGGTAAGCGCCCAGTACCATGGAAGTATGTCCGCCGTTTAAGATACGAACCTTTCTCTTCTTATAAGGATGCACATCATCGGTCCATACGATGTTGTATCCGGCCTTCTGGAAGGGCAGCTCGTCCTCGTGATGTCCGCCGATTACCCACAGATGGAAAATCTCAGCGGTATCGATCAGCTTATCCTCATAGCCGATCTGCTTGGTCAGCTCCTCAACCTCATCTCTGGGATATCCGGTTACAATACGGTCAACCAGGGTGCTGCAGAAATCATTTTCCGTCTCAATCCAGTTCTTAAATCCATCTTCCAGCTCCCACAGGTCTGCATACTGCAGAACGCACTTTTTCAGATTATCTCCGTTGTCATCGATCAGCTCGCAGGGAAGCAGGATCAGCCCCTTTAATCCGGCTTTGTATCTCTTATATAAGAACTGGCACAGCTTTGCGGGATAGGACTTGGGGGGAGTATCGGTCAGCTTCTCGGTTCCCAGATACTCAATGCCGGCCTCGGTGGTGTTGGACACCAGGACCCGCAGATCCGGATTCTCCGCAATAGCGATGTACTCTTCATACTGGGTATAGGGATTTAATGCACGGGAAATAGATGTTACATGCGTATGCTCATTTACCACTTTGCCGTTGTCAATGCCGCGCAGGAACAGGTTGTACTCACAGTTCTGGTCTGCCAGTACCTGGCACATACCTTTTTCAATGGGCTGTACTACCACGATCTTGCCATCGTAAAGTCCTTTCTCCTGCAGCTTGTGGAAGAAATAATCTACGAATCCGCGCAGGAATCCGCCCTCGCCAAACTGAATTACTGTTTCCTTTACCTTACCGCTCATAATTTGCTACCTCCATCACAATTTTAATGAGTTTTCTTGTAAGCACTTACATCAACAGGTAAATGTTACATTTCTTTTATTTCTGAGATTACTATACAACACTTTCCGGAAATATTCAATAGGTTTTCGTTAAAAATTGTAAGCATTTACATATTGGTGGCGATACTTTCCCGTATCAGAAGTATAATCAACTCGTAATACGTTTAGGAATTTCAAAAGTATTTCAAAAAGAAAAAGGAGAGTGCATTCATTATGAGAAAGCAGACAAAATTAGTTGCTGTTCTTTCAACGGCGGCCCTGCTGGCCATCGGTGCATCCATGACCTCCTTCGCAGCTACCGGCTGGGTTGAGGAAGATGGGACCTGGGTTTATTACAACCGCGATGAGGACAGAGTTACCGATGAATGGAGACGGTCCGGCGACAACTGGTACTATCTGGACAGCGACGGTGAGATGGCTGTGGACCAGCTAATCGAGGATGATGATGACTACTACTATGTAAACGAGTCCGGTGCCATGGTAACCAACCAGTGGGTTGCGATCGAGAACGAGGACGCCGAAGACGAGGATGAGCCGGATGCTTACTGGTACTACTTCCAGGCAAACGGCAAGGCATACAAGAGACCTGACAGCGCAAGCGAGGATGCGATTTCCGCCAGAACCATCAACGGCAAGCGCTATGCATTCGACGAGGAAGGCCGCATGCTGTACGGCTGGGTTGACGGAGGCGAACGTCTGACCGATGATGATGCCTGGAGAGAGGCCGACTACTACTTAGGCGATGAGAATGACGGCGCCATCAGCCAGGGCTGGGTATTGATCAATATTACCGATGATCAGTATGAGGATGACCTGCAGCCCGGCGATGAGTTACATGGAGTATATCGACCTCTACTCAAAGGGAGGCAAGATCCGCCGGGTATTTTTTCCTGAATCCCTTTGCCTGGAGGCTGTACAGTGGCTGGATGAGCGCGGGCTGGAAACCGGGTTTGTGTTTACCAGCCGCCGCAAAGTTCCTTATACGCCCAGAGGGATTCACCTGCAGCTGAAAGCCTTTGCCAGACGCTATGGAATACCGCCGGAAACGGTCTACCCCCACTCCTTCCGCCACCGCTTTGCCCAGAATTTTCTCTCCCGCTTCAATGATATTGCCCTGCTGGCGGACCTGATGGGCCATGACAGCATCGAAACCACCCGCATTTACCTTACCCGTTCTTCCCGTGAAATGCAGCAGCTCATTGATGAGGTGGTTACCTGGTAATTTCCGCGCACTCTCCTATCTTGTGATAATTTCCCTTATTAGCGCTATAATCAACTCGTAATGCAATTAGGAATTTCAAAAAGTATTTCAAAAAGAAAAAGGAGAGTGCATTAATTATGAGAAAGCAGACTAAGTTAGTTGCTGTACTTTCAACAGCAGCGCTGCTGGCCATCGGTGCATCCATGACCTCCTTCGCAGCTACTGGCTGGGTAGAAGAGGATGGAACCTGGGTTTATTACAACCGCGACGAGGAGAGAGCAACCGAGGAGTGGAAGAAATCCGGAGACAACTGGTATTGGCTGGACGACAACGGCGAGATGGCTGTGGACCAACTGATCGAGGAGGATGATGACTACTATTATGTAAATGAAGCTGGTGCGATGGTAACCAACCAGTGGGTTGCGATCGAGAATGAAGACGCAGGCGAGGAAGACGAGCCGGATTACTACTGGTATTACTTCCAGGCAAACGGCAAGGCATACACCAGGCCTGACAGCGCCTCTGAAAATTCTATCTCCGCAAAGACCATCAACGGCAAGAAGTACTCCTTTGACGAGGAGGGCCGCATGCTGTACGGCTGGGTAGACGACGGTGAGCGTCAGACCGACGATGACGCCTGGAGAGATTCCGACTACTACTTCGGCGATGAGAATGATGGCGCCATGGCTCAGGGCTGGGTACAGATCAGCATCGTGGACGATGAGTACGAGGATGATCTGCAGCCCGGCGATGAGTTCTGGGATGAGGACCAGGACCGCTGGTTCTACTTCCAGTCCTCCGGCAAGAAGGTACGGGCAGACAGCGATAATGAATTAGAAGAAAAGACCATCAACGGGCAGAAATACGGCTTTGACTACGAGGGACGTATGGTCGCCTCCTGGTTCTCCGAAGAGGTAGAAAACGGCAGCACCTCCGTAGCCAGCGAGGACAATGAAGCCAGCTCCAGTGACGCCGGCATCCTGGCCAGCTTCTCTAGATCCTTCAAGTACTTCAGCGACCCGGAGGACGGAGCCCGCTATACCAGAGACTGGTTCAAGGTAGTTCCCGGTTACTATCTGGAAGAAGACGAATACAATGACGGCGACGAATACTGGTACTACGCGGATGGTGATGGCGAGTTATACGCCAACGAGATTAAGACCATCAAGGGCAAGAAGTACGCCTTCAATGAGAACGGCCGCATGCTGGACGGACTGGTACTCCTTGAGATGGAGGAGAAAAAGAACGGCGGCTACGCTTCCTCCGATATCCTCCACAAATACAATGATGATGCTACCTATAATTACGAGACAGAAGATGATTTTGACGATTTAGTATTTAATTACAGCGAAGCTTTGACTTCCGGAAAGCTGCGCTTCTCCTACTTCGGCGATGAGGACGACGGCGCTATGAAGGACGGACGCCAGACCGTTGAGCTGGACGGCGAGAACTTCACCTTTAAGTTCAAGGACAGCAGCAGCTCCAAGGGTGCCGGCATCCATGGAGAGGACGACGACAAGCTGTACATGGGCGGCAAGCTGATCGAGGCGGATTCTGATGACAAGTATCAGGTCGTGCTGCGCATTGAGAATGACGGTGAAGTGGACGGCATAGCGGTCAATAAGGATATCCGTCTGGTAGAGCTGGATACCGATGAGTTCCTTGAATACTGCACCGAGCTGACCGAGGATAACAAGAACCAGTATGAGAGCAAGTTTGATGTAAACTATGATGAGGATGGAGATGAGACCACCTGGGTACTTGACCTGACCGATGATGTGATCGATGATATCCTAGGCGACTATTACTCCGGAAAAGACTTCGGCGACAAGGGAACCATCCAGTTCAATCTGGTAAATACCTCCGGCTCCATGGTGAAGAATAAATCTTCAGCCAAGGACGGTGAGGATTACGAGTTTGATGTGGACAGCTTCAAAATCCAGAGCGTTACTCTGGAGAACTAAGCCTTGATGTTCCCTTTCCTATCAGGCTGACACCGATATCGAAAAGTGAGATTCTAGCGATTAAGATTAGACTGGAAGGTACTATTTGTCTAAATAGTAACTTCTTTTTTAAATATTTTCCGAATTTTATTAATACTTTGTGATTTTTTTCTATTATTATTATGGAAATTGTCCTTTTTTGCCTCTAATGTGTTAACATAAAGACAATTTTGAAAAAGGAGGTGGCTGAATATGCCGGCAACCGAGTACAATCCAACCGTTTCCAGGGCCTTCCGGCAGTATCTTCTTGATCGCGGCATGTCGGACAATACGGTGCGCTCTTATCTGACGGCCATTCGCCAGTATTACGACAAGTATCCTTGTCTCTCATTTGAAAATTTAAGGCTTTATAAAGTATTTCTCATTGAACAGTATAAGCCCCAGACCGTCAACCAGCGGATCCGGGCTCTGAATTGTTACATGGAATACCGGAATTTTACGGGGGGAAAATTAAAGATGATTCGCATTCAGAGAAAAACCTACCTGGACAAAATGGTCAGCCAGGGAGATTATGAGTATTTGAAGCGCCGTCTTAAAGAGGACGGGCAGACGTCCTGGTTTTTCCTAATCCGTGTGCTAGCCGATACAGGGATACGGGTCAGCGAGCTGACACGCCTGCAGGTGGCCGATGTACGGCGCGGGTACCGCGACCTTTATTCCAAGGGAAATAAACTGCGGCGCATCTATTTTCCCAGAGTGCTGATGCGGGAAATGAACCGCTGGCTGGATGATGAGAAACGCACGGAGGGAGCCGTATTTCTCAACCGGTTCAGCGCTCCCATCACTCCCGGCGGGATCCGGTTCCAGCTGAAGGCCTTCGCCCTGCGCTACGGGCTGGACCCGGATCTGGTCCACCCTCATGCCTTCCGCCACCTATTTGCCAAAAGCTTCATCGACAAAAGCGGCGACTTGTCTCTACTGGCGGACCTCCTTGGGCACGAAAATATTGAGACAACCAGAATCTACCTGCAGAAAAGCCACTGTGAGCAGCAGCAAATCATTGACCAGGTAATCCAGTGGTAGGGAGGCGTGACAGTTGGAATATGAACCAGAGCTTTTCAGGGCTTATCTGGAGAAGGAAGGGTTTTCAAACAACACCCTGCTCTCCTATCTCTCTGCCCTGACCCAATTTTATAGACTTTTCAATCAGATGAACAGTGAAACCCTTCGTTCCTACAAAAGTTTCCTCCTGGACAACCACCGCCCCTCCACCGTCAATACGCGGATCTGTGCCCTTAACCATTACATAGATTTTATGGCCCGCTCCAATCCTGCATTTTCCTCCCTGTGCCATCTCACCACTGTCCGCTGCCGACCAAAGCCGTTTCTGGACTCCATCATCTCCCAGAAGGATTATAACCGGTTAAAAGGAGAGCTAAAGAAAGAGGAAAACTGGTACTGGTATTTTCTCATACGGGTCATGGCCTGCACCGGAGTCCGGGTCAGTGAACTGGTCCAGATTAAAGCGGAACACCTCCGGGCCGGCTACATGGACATCTGCTCCAAGGGCTGCAAGATGCGCCGGATTTATTTTCCCTCAGGGTTAAAGCAGGAGTTTCTCCCCTGGCTTGACTCCCGGAGACTGGACTCCGGGCTTATCTTTACCGGGAAAACGGGGAAAGCGCTGTCCTCCAGGGCAATCAGCCAGAAGCTGAAGTATTTCGCGCGGAAATATCACATTCCGCCCAATACCGTATCTCCCCACTCCTTCCGCCACCGCTTCGCGAAAAATTTTCTCTCTCAGTACAATGATATCTCCCTGCTGGCGGACCTTCTGGGCCACAGCAGCCTGAAGACCACCCGGATTTATCTGACAAAATCCTCGAACGAGCAGCGGAAGGCGGTGGACCGCATTGTGACCTGGTAGAAGGGTTGAAATTGCGCAAAAAAAGGGGTTGTCGGTTAATACCGATTTTTAATCCCTGAGAAACAAGGACGAGACGTTCCCGCAGGATTCGGATTTTTTTAGGCCCGAATTCCTTGCGGAATCGTCTCATCTTTTTTTAACTCTCTATTTTAGGGCGCAATAACCCCTTGTTTGGATTTTCAGGGCCGCTCCATTAGCTATGCGGCTTTCTGCTCCTTTTTTCCTTCGTATTTCTTGATTTCACCGTGTAAAAACCGGTGATATTTCAGAATGTTCCGGCCGATTGCATACAGCATGAACTCTTTATACACTTTTCCCTCTGAACGGTAGTTAAAACGCCGGAAGCTTTCATTCTCTTTGATATCTCCAAAGTGTCCTTCTGTCTGGATCGACCGGGCCTGACGTTTCACAATTCCTTCCTCACTCTGGATATTCGCATTGGACTCTTCCTTTAGTTCTTCCCACCGTTCGTTGATCTTCATGACTTTATTGCGGTCTGGATTCTTTTCCGC
>ERZ1643246.1008-NODE-1008-length-32716-cov-48.476256_pt1 | contig 32716 bp, 31 predicted proteins | sample MGYA00579265_ERZ1643246 | MGnify/ENA primary metagenome ERZ1643246 (study PRJEB29033, sample SAMEA4952261) | chicken gut metagenome | biome: Broiler Chicken; feature: Gastrointestinal Tract; material: Caecum | place: Ireland | collected 2018 | study: Broiler...
AATATTTGTTGGCAATGGTTTGTCTGTAATCCATTGTATTCGCCTCCTTCTCTCTTGTTTTTTCTATTATACCACATATGGATCGGAAATTCCGTGGAATCTTGCACTTTTCTTCTTTACAGGTTCAACCGGATCTTATAATGTTCCAGCCAGTAATTGACCTGCAGCAGATAAGCCGTCATCTGCGGCCCTGCCATCAATTGTCCATACCACGGTTTTCCGTAATCTTTCGGACTTTCCAGGAATTTTTCTGCCTTTTTCTTATCCGTCAGCTGATTGATCGGAGCCTCGCCTTTTGCCATGACCCTTCTCAGTTCCTCAGAGAGCATCCTCTCATAATCAGGATCATAGGTTTTCGGATAAGGACTTTTTCTCCGGTACAAAACTTCTGGCGGAAGATCTTCCTTTCCTGCTGCCCTCAGAAGTCCTTTTGCCTCGCCATTGAGGCACTTGATCTTCCACGGAACATTATAAAGGTATTCCACAATCCTGTGATCTGCAAACGGCACTCTGGCCTCCAGTCCGGAGTACATACTGGTCCGGTCCATACGGTCTAATAATGTTACCATAAACCATCTGAGATTTAAATAGGAAATTTCCCTTCTGCGGGACTCAGTGGAATCTTCTCCATATAATTTCGGCGTCTCATCAATGGTCTTTTGATAAGCTTCCCTGGAATATGATTCCAGATCAATCATTTTCAGGATATCATCTCTCAAAAGCATTTTTCTTGGTTCCATATCCATAGACCACGGAAAATTGTCGGCCTCAAAACATTCTTTCTTATGAAACCATGGGTATCCTCCAAAAATTTCATCTGCGCACTCTCCTGTCAAAGTTACCTTATGGCTTTTGGCTACCAAAGAGCAAAAATACAGCATGGAAGATTCTACATCCGCCATACACGGCAGATCTCTGGCATCCACTGCCCGGTAAAGATCAGAAATCAGATCCATATTCCCGCACTCCAAAAATGTATGATTCGTTCCCGAATACGTTACCATTTTCTCTACCCATGGACGATCTTCCGATGGCTGAAACGAGTTGGCCTGAAAATACTGATGATTGTTCTGAAAATCAAAAGAAAAGGTATCCAGCTGTTTCCCTTCTTTTTTCAGAGTTTTCGCGCAGATCGAAGTTACCAAACTGCTGTCCACCCCTCCTGAAAGAAACGTACAGATTGGAATATCCGAAAGCATCTGCATCCGAACGGCATCATGAACCAGCCAGGATGTTTTCTCTATGGTTTCCTTAACAGAATCCTCATGAGGCTTTGCCTCCAGTTTCCAGTAAGCATGGTCTTTCCATCCTTCTTTTCCATATTCAATCAGATGCCCCGGAAGCACCTCGCGGATTCCCTGAAAGACACCTTTCCCATAGGATTTTGCCGGTCCAAGGCCAAACACTTCTCCCAGCCCTTCTCTGTCAATGACCGGTTCCACTCCCGGGTATTGAAATAACCCTTTTAGTTCAGAAGAAAACACCAGCGTATTCCTTTTCATTGTATAAAACAATGGTTTTACACCAAGGCGGTCCCGAAACAGATACAGCTTTTTTAAGGCTCCGTCCCATATGGCAATAGAGAAAATCCCATTCAATTTTTCCACAAAAGCTGCTCCATAGCGCATATACCCGACTAAAATGACTTCTGTGTCGCTGGTCGTCTGAAATTTCGCACCTTTTCTCTCCAGTTCATTTCGAAGAGATTTCATATTATAAATTTCTCCATTAAAAATAACCGCACAGTCTTTCCGGTCTTTTTGGCGAATCATCGGCTGATGTCCGTTTTTCAGATCAATGATGGAAAGTCTCACATGTGCCAGACCGCATTCGTCATCCAGATAGGTGCCTTCATCATCCGGGCCCCTGTGCTTTTGGATCCGGTTCATATCATCCAATACTTTAATCCAGGATTCTTTTTTTCTGTGATACTGTTCCCCGGGATTTGAAAATCCTGCAATTCCACACATATATCTCTACCTCTTTTCTTTTCCATTTACCGGCTGCAAAGAACAGGCTGGTACTGTCTTCCCTTCAGCGCCTCCAGCATTGCCGGAATGATCAGCCCGGTATCTGCCGTCATAGAATTTGGCTTTTTTACCGGGTCGTCCTGTCCAAACGGGACAAAATATACATTCTTACTGTTTAAAAGATACCCGATATTTTTAAAATTCATTCCCAGTGCATCATTGGTTGCCATGGAAATCAGCAGCGGTTTCCCATTTCTTAAATGAGCCTTGGCCGCCATCAAAGCCGGGGTATCTGTAATACCGTTTACCAGCTTTGCCATAGTATTTCCTGTGCAGGGAAGCATCAGCAAAAGATCAAAACACCCTGTCGGCCCAATTACCTCCGCCTGCTCTATGGTCAGCATCGGTTCCTGTCCTGTTATTTCTGTTACTTCATGGATAAAATCCTTCGCTCTTCCAAACCGGCTGTTAATCGTCTGAGCAGAATCAGAAAAAATCGTCTGTACTTTTGCCCCCTCTTCCACCAGTATTTTTATCCCTTTGATGGCTTTTGCAAAAGTACAAAAAGACCCTGTCATGGCAACGCCAATCCTTTTATTTTCCAGCTTCATATTCTGTTTTTCCTTTCAGTTTTATCACTTTTTCCGCCAGCCGGATCCCGGAAGACTTTGGAGCATAAATTCCCGGAAGACTGGGGCAGAGATAACTTTGCACCTGAAGTTTTCCGGCAGCTTCCTGATCGACGCCTCCTGGAGCAGACGCAATGTCTATAATACAGGCATCCCTGGACAGACGCTTTAATTCCGGATACTTTAATACTACAGCCGGAACCGTATTGAAAATATAATCAAATCTCAGGATATGTCTGGACAGTTCTCCAAAATCCATACTGGAAAATCCCATTGCTTCGCTCTCACTTCTTGCCCTGTCGCTTCTGGCACATACTGACACTTCTGCATCCATGCCCTTTAGTTTCTGCGCCAGCACCTTTCCACAGCGCCCATACCCAAGTACCAGACACCGACTTCCATGAAGATTGACCGGTTTTAATTCCATTGCCTTCACAATGGCTCCTTCCGCTGTCGCAATCGCATTATAGATCGCAACATCATCCATTTTCATAAAATCATAGACTTCCACGCCTTTTTCCCGGCAGACTTTTCGGATCTTATCTGAAATACACCCTCCAAATAAACTCTGTCCCGGACGCAGTTCATCCATCAGTTCTTTTACCCAAAGACCGCCGTTTTCCAAATCAGAGGTGATCTTTTTTTCATCTTTTGAAAACACCACCGGCCCGATAATACTGTCTGCGCCAGACACTGCTTCCTGCAGACTTTCTCCACGCCTGCAGCCCGGATCCAGATCTTTTTCTCTGATACCATATACAATGACCCGATATCTACGGTTCTTTAATTCATTGGCCAGATATACCTGACGGCGGTCCCCGCCGATTACCGCAAAATCATACTGCATTTCCCATTCCTGTCTTTCTCGTATTCTTCATTAATATATGTTGCAATTCTTCTTCTTGTTCATCCCTGAGTATGGTATAATGAAATCAATTTGTACGATACGTAACAGAAGGGAGAATGAACATGAATCTTTTAGACGCTATACAAACACGCCATTCTGTACGCTCCTATACCGACCAGAAAATAGAAGGAACAGTAAAAGACGAATTGTCATCCTTTCTCCAGGAATGCAATCAGGCCAGTGGTCTCCATATGCAGCTTGTTCTCAATGAACCAAAGGCATTCAGCAGTTTTATGGCTCGTTTTGGAAAATTTTCCGGTGTCAGCAGTTATATTGCCATTGCCGGTAAAAAAGACAACAGCGCAGAAGAACTTTGCGGATATTATGGTGAAAAAGTTGTTTTAAAAGCTCAGCAGCTGGGTCTGAATACCTGCTGGGCTGCAATGACTTACAATAAAATCAAGACAGCGTATGAACTGGAAAAAGACGAAAAAATCTATATGGTCATTGCCATTGGCTACGGAAAACACCAGGGAACTCCTCATAAGAGCAAATCGGCTCAGGATGTGTCCAATCTTTCTGATGCTTCTCCTGAATGGTTCCGAAACGGTGTAGAAGCCGCGCTTCTTGCTCCTACAGCAATGAATCAGCAGAAATTTTATTTTACTTTGAATGAAGATCAGACTGTTTCCGCAAAATCCGGCATTGGTTTTTACAGCAAAACAGATCTGGGCATTGTCAAATATCATTTTGAGATAGGTGCAGGTACTGAAAACTTTCAATGGCGTACAGATTCTTAAAGGGACTTGACACATTATGCTATAATGATAATAGGTGCATAGAAACCCTGCATACAAACAAGAGCTTCCACTACACTGGAGGCTCTTTTTCATTATAACGGCGATGCCCCGTGAGGACGCAGGAAGATGCAGCTATGCATTTTGACTAACGTTGATTCAAGGAGGTATATCAAATGAACACATTAAACGCAGAAAAAAGAGATATGAAAGTAAAGGCAAAAAAACTAAGGCGAGAAGGCTATATCATCGGAAATCTGTTTGGTAAAGATATTGAAAACTCCATTCCACTGAAATTGGATTCCCATGACACGACCATGTTTCTGAAAGATCATAAAAAGGGAGCGCACATCACCCTGAACATCGACGGAAACAATACAGAAGCTATGATCAAAGAAATCAACTATAACGCACTGAAAAAAGATATTGAATTTATTAACTTCCAGCAGCTGGTAGCCAATGAAAAAATCAATGCCGCAGCTCCGGTTGTCCTGTTAAACGAAGGTTCTGTTCAGAATGGTATTGTAGAACAGTCCTTATCTGAAATCGAATACGAGGCATATCCGGCTGATCTGGTAGAATCCGTAGAAATCGATCTGGCAAATTACAAAGCCGGCGACCTGATCCATGTAGAAGATCTGGATATTGCAAAAAACGAGAAAATATCTCTGATTACTTCTCCGGATACAATCGTTGTAAATATCGCAGAGCCGGAAGCAGCTCCAGATGAAGACGAAGAAGAAGAGTAGAAATAGAAAACAAAAATCAGGCAGGACTAAAAAGTCTGCCTGATTTTTTATCTGTTACTGAATCTCAAATGTAAAATCATTCAGTGTAATGTCAAAGTTATCGCTGTATGCGCCAAGCTGCAGTTTAAATGATTTATCCGGATCCATCTTCTTGAACAAAATAATTCCTGTATCGGAAGATCCTGCTGAAATCGTATCTTCCAGCTCATCATATCCAGCCATATAGGACTCATCACTCAATCCGATCTGCTTCCCATCCTGGATTGCTTCTGCGGCATATGCGTAAATATTTACCGTATCGCTGGAATCATTTTCTGCTTTTACATATATCCTGGTTTCTTCTTCCGCAAATTCAACTTTCTCCACGGTTACCTTCACACCATGCTGGGCAGAGGTCTTATTCACCGTGATTTCTTTCACCGTTGGAGCCGCAACATCCTGATATGTTGTCTTCTCCACAGATACTGCCTGGATCTGAGGGCAGGAAACCTTTCCTCCCACGACATTCTCTCCGGTAAATTCTCCGGTAATCCAGCCATCAACAGAAATATAATCTTCGTTTTCAAATTTTTTATCTGTTACTACAATAAAGTTTTTATCGTAATCCTTTATGTCATACCAAACCTGAAGAACATAAGTTCCGTTATCTTCTTCTACATTAAACACCTGTCCTTTGATCTTGATATACTTATCCTTGTACTTATCCGGATTCGTAAATACACTGCCAATCTGATCTTCTTTTACATATTCTTTTTCTTTCGGCGGCTTATTAGAATTACCACTCACCAAAATCAAAACTGCGGCAATTACAACCACAACGGCGATGACAATTCCCCAGACCAATTTATGACTTACTTTCTTTCCACACTCCGGGCATACCTTAGCGCCTTCCGGCAGTTCTGCATTGCAATGTTTACAGACTCTCTTTTTCGACTTTTTCATAAACTTTTCCTCCTATTTTTTATACGTTACTATTATACAACAAAAAAAGTATCTTCAGTTACATTCTTTTTCTTTTTTCACAAAAGAAAGACAGGAAAACCCGTGCTTCCCTGTCTTTCTCTTAAATTTCTGGTTCCTAATTTCCGCAAAGCAGAAATTATATCCCATTTTCTGATTATTTGCTGTATCCGTTTGGATGTGTGCTGTGCCATTTCCATGCAGTCGCAATAATCTCTTCCAGATCTGCATGTTCTGGTTTCCATCCAAGAACTGTCTTTGCTTTTTCACTGGATGCAATCAGTGTTGCCGGATCTCCGGCACGGCGTCCTTCTTCGATTGCTTTGATTGGCTTTCCTGTTACTTTTCTTGCAGTCTCGATGACTTCTTTTACCGTAAATCCAACACCATTTCCAAGGTTGAAGATGCTGCTTTCATTTCCGTCCATCAGATATTTCACTGCCAGAATATGTGCCTGGGCAAGATCTGTTACATGAATATAATCTCTCACACATGTGCCGTCTTTTGTATCATAATCAGTTCCGAAGATGCTGATGGCCTCCCGCTGTCCGTTCGGGACCTGTAAAATCAATGGAATCAGATGAGTTTCCGGATTATGCGCTTCTCCAATCTCTCCACTTACATGAGCGCCGCAGGCATTAAAATAGCGAAGGGATACATAACGAAGTCCATGAGCCTTTCCTACCCATTTAAACATCTTTTCCATGGACAGTTTTGTTTCTCCATATGTGTTGGTCGGCTCTGTCTTATCCGTCTCTACGATCGGCACTTTTTCCGGCTCTCCATACGTTGCAGCAGTAGAAGAAAAGACAATCTTATCAATTCCATGCGCAACCAGAGATTCCAGCATCGTTTTTGTTCCACAAAGGTTATTGTCATAATATTTGAGAGGTTTTACCATACTCTCTCCAACCAGTGAATTTGCCGCAAAGTGGATGACCGCATCAATATCTTTTTCCTGATCCAGCACGCTGTCAACAAACTCCCTGTTTCTTAAATCTCCCTGATAAAATTTAGCCTTTGGATGCACTGCTTCAATATGTCCTGTCTCAAGATTATCAATGATGACAACCTCTTCTCCTGCATCAATCAATTCATACACTGTGTGAGAACCAATATATCCGGCTCCTCCTAACACTAAAATCTTCATCCTTACTCCGCCTTTCTATAAAATTTCTATAAATCTCTGGAAAGCTTTTCTTCCTTCCTCTGTACATTTATAGACACCTGCATCTTCCAGAACCTTAACAAATACCTGTCCGATCTCCTCTTTCAGAATATCCATCACGTTATCCTGGTTTATCTTATTATATTTTGGCATAAAATCATGAACCCAGTCAATATGTTTCTGCAATTCTTCATAGTTTTCCATCGGTTTGTTTTCCACCAGACATTCTGCCAGCAGTTCCATCTCCTTTTTCAGTCTGGATGGAAGAACTGCCAGTCCCATGACTTCAATCAAACCAATATTTTCTTTTTTAATATGATGGTATTCACTGTGAGGATGATACAGCCCCAGAGGACACTCCTCGGTTGTAATATTGTTTCTGAGTGTCAGATCCAGTTCATAGACATCGCCTTTTTTTCTTGCGATTGGTGTGATCGTATTATGCGGTTCGCCATCTGTCTCTGCAAAAATGTATGCTTCTTCATCGGTATAGCCGCGCCATTTTGTTAAAATATAATCTGCCAGATCGATCAGGCGGTTCTCATCTTTGCAGCGAATCCGGATGACCGACAACGGCCAGTGTACAATTCCTGCTTCCACATCTTCATATCCCGGAATCTGAATTTCTTTTTCTATTTGCGCCCGTTCCATTGCGAACTCGTAATGTCCTCCCTGGAAATGATCATGCGTCAGTATAGATCCCCCCACAATTGGAAGATCTGCATTGGATCCAAGAAAATAGTGCGGGAACTGTTTTACAAAATCAAACAGTTTGCGGAATGCATTCCGGTCAATCTTCATCGGAACATGCTCTCCATTGAATACAATACAGTGTTCATTATAGTAAACATACGGAGAATACTGAAATCCCCACTTACTTCCGTTGATCGTCAGCGGAATGATACGATGATTCTGTCTTGCCGGATGGTTCATTCGTCCTGCATATCCTTCATTTTCCATACACAGCTGACATTTCGGATAGGCGCTCTGTTTGGCATTTTTCGCTGCTGCAATGGCTTTCGGATCTTTCTCCGGCTTGGAAAGGTTGATGGTAATGTCAATCTCGCCATAAGGGCTGTCAACCTTCCATCTCATATCCTTTTTGATTCGGTATCTTCTGATATAATCGGTATCCTGACTGAATTTATAGAAGAAATTGGTTGCTGCCTCCGGACTTTCTTCATAATGCTCCCAGAATTCTTTTATGATCTGACTTGGCTTTGCTACCAGAACTCCCATCAGCCTGGTATCAAACAGATCTCTTGTCACGACATCGTTGCTTTTTATAATGTAGCGGTCATATGCCGCATCCAGCAGATTCTTTAAAATATCTTCCAAAACGATCTCTTCTCCGGATATATCCGGTTCTTCATACTCATCCAGATGAAAAATCTCCAGATACTGATTGATCGTATAAATCTTATCTTCCGGCTGGATCAGTTCATGATCCAGTCCATACTGTACCAGCTTTGTAATCTCTTTTTGCAGATCCATCTTATAAAACCTTCTTTCCTCCGTATTTGCGCACTTTAAGTACATGACAGGAACCTTTTCCGAATACATGCTCTATGGTTTCTTTATACATTCCTACAATATCGTTTGGTACAAAAGCCTGTATGGTTCCGGCGAATCCGCCTCCGTGGACTCTGCTGACTCCCCGGTCTCCCAATGCCACATCACTGACCGCAAGTCCGATAGAAACACTCTGATTCTGAAGATCATGACCGGAGTATACATTCTGAAGATATTTGAAAGAAGAATCTCCGGATGCCTTTACCAGTTTTTTAAATGCCTCAAAATCTCCCTGTTCCAAAGCCGCTACTTCTTCATCCACTCTCTTATTCTCTTCAAACAGATGCATGGCACGCAGTACTGCACGGTCTCCCAGGATTTCACGGATCTTCGGCAGATTCAGATAGAATTCGTTCTTATCCACTCTTCTTAATACATCTTCATCAAAGAAATTTGCCACCTTTTTCATCTCTTCCGGAATTGCCGCATAATCGTCTGTCAGATCCGCATGAGACCCTTTGGTATCTACAATACAGAGACTGTGACCATATTCCTCGAAATCAACATTCACCTGCTTTACGATCGGATTTTCCGGATCTTTGAAATCAATGTTAATCAGACCGCCTACGGAAGACGCCATCTGATCCATCAGACCGCATGGCTTGCCGAAATATACATTTTCTGCATACTGTCCAATCTGAGCAATCAAAATCGGATCGACTTTCATGTCATTGTACAGTCCGGAGAAAATATTTCCGAGCAGAACTTCAAATGCCGCAGAAGAAGACATTCCTGCCCCATTTAATACATCACTGGTTATATAAGCCTGAAATCCTCCAATCTCATATCCTTTTTCCTTTAATTTAGACGCTACCCCTTTGGTCAGAGCCTTGGATGTTCCCTTTTCTTCTTCTGACAAATTAAGATCATTGAGATTCACTTCAAATGGTTCATACCCCTCTGATTTGATCCTGATCTGCTCATCTTCTGTTTTCGCAACAACCGCTATAGCATCCAGATTAATAGAAGCTGCCAGTACTTTGCCATACTGATGATCCGTGTGATTGCCTCCTACTTCACTTCTTCCCGGAGCGCTGTAGATTTCAACTTCTTTTTCTCCGTATAACGCTTCAAACGCTTCCAGGGCTTTGATATAACGCTCCTTCTGATATTCCAGCATATTTTTATCCACATAAATATCTTTTAATAATTCCTCATATGCCCCATCTCTAAATGCATCCTTTAACTCCGCAGTAGTTTTTGCCATGCCTGTATCTCCTTTCTAAGACGTTCTTGATTTCTTAAACTTATCGTAACACCGTTTAGTAAATATTTCAAGATATTTTACTAAATTTTTTACTGCATTTTTTAGTAAACAGGAATGAGTTTATCTTCCTTTTCTTCTGCTTCTTTGTTATAATGATTCCAAAACAATTTTGACTCTGGAAAGAAAGAGAGAAGAACCTTATGGCAACAATAAAAGAGATTGCAGAAAAAGCAAACGTTTCTGCCGCAACCGTCTCCCGCGTTCTGAATCACGATGACACTTTGAGTGTCACCACTAAAACCCGGGACCGGATTCTTAGAATCGCACAGGAACTGCATTACATGAAAAAAAAATCCTCCGCCTCCCAGTCTGCTCTGGGTATTTTCCAGTGGTACTCCATGTTTCAGGAACTGGAAGATCCGTACTATCAGGCAATCCGAATCGGTATTGAGACATACTGCGCCAGCCGCCAGATTGAAGTTGTCCGGACATTCCGCAGTGATTCCAATTATCTGGAAGCGCTCAAAGGAGTCCAGTCTCTGATCTGTATTGGAAAATTTGATCAAGAGATGATGGATCAATTTGAAACGATTACGAAAAATATTATTTTCCTGGATATGAAAACATCCCGGATTCGATGCAATACCATTTCCCTGGATTTTACCCAGGCTGTTACGGATATCATGGATTACCTGACCGGTCTTGGCCACAAAAACATTGGATATCTTGGCGGCAGAGAACGTCTGGAAGATGACACCTACTATTTTGAAGAGCGGAAGGAAACCTTTCTCCGCTACTGCCAGGAACATCAACTTATCTTCGAGCCTTATATCAGAGAAGCTGAATTTTCTGCTGAATCCGGCTACCAGATGATGCTGGAGCTGATTCATTCCGGCACTCTTCCCACCGCTGTGTTTGCGGCAAGTGATCCCATTGCACTTGGAGCCATGCGGGCACTTCATGAAAACGGATACAGAGTTCCGGAGGATGTATCTGTCGTGGGATTTGACGACATAAATGTGGCAGGTTTTTCCAATCCGCCGCTTACTACCGTCCATGCCCCGGCAGAATTCATGGGAGAATACGCGGCACACTTTATCACGCTTCTGTCCAAAGATACTTCTCTGGAGTACCAGACACCAGTACGGCTGACACTTCCATGCTCTCTGGTTATTCGTAATTCCTGCAGCAAACCGAGGGAAAATTTATAAAATAAAAAGCCACTCCAATCCTCTGATCTCTAAAAATCAGACCCGGACGACTGATAATCAAAGATCTTATTAATCTCAAAATTGGAGTAGCTTTCTTTTTCTTATTCTGACGCAAATGCCTTTTCCAGTTTATTTCTTAAAAAGATATTTGCGTCAATAATGACCTGTTTCCAGTCATCATTTCCAACATACCAAAATTCTCCAACAAACATTCTGACTCCCAGCCTTCTAAGAGTTCTAATATTATTTGCAAATTCTGTATGTCCTGTTCCAAAAGGAATTTCTCTGTATTTTCCTGGTACAGTTTCTTTCAGATGACTGGCCCAAATATGTCCTTTCCCTGTCATTAAATCCTCATTAACATCTGTATGATACAGAAGAGAGGCATTTTTTAAATTTCCAATATCAGGGTAAACACCCAAATATGCATTATCTATTGTTTTTACATAATACATTGCTTTTTCCACAGTATCCATAAACGGGGTTTCCATTGTCTCAAATCCCAGGAGAATTCCTTTTCTGGCCGCCATCAGAACACTTTTTTTCAAATTTTCTTCAAAATTTCGTCTCGTCTGAAGACTGCCAGTTTCATAATATACGTCATATCCTGCCAGCTGAATGATTCTGACCCCGAGATCAGCCGCAAGATCTATGGCTTTTTTCATAATCTCCATTGATTTCTGTCTTGTCAGACAATCATCAGATCCAAGGGGATATTTACGGTGACCACTTAAGCATATTGATCCAATCGCAACGCCGGTCTTTCTGACTGCCTCTTTTATTTCATCTGCAGGCTGATCTAATCTCGCCAGTTTCTCATCCGTTTCATCAATACTCATTTCCAGATAATCAAAACCCGTTTCATGTACCGTTTTCAGCTTTTCTTCCAGCGAAAGGAAATTTGGCATACTTTTTTCATAGAGTCCCAAACGATACTCTCTGTCTTTACTGACCATAATATGCCTCCGGACCATGCTTACGATTAAAATGTTTATCCAGCAGTTCCTGCTGCATTGGCTGAATTGTGCCGTTTTTCACTAAAATGGAAATGGCATTCATCTTCGCACATTCTTCAAGAACAACCGCATTATGAACTGCGTTTGATCCATCACTTCCCCATGTAAATGGTCCGTGACTCTGTACCAGGACTCCTGGCACACTATCCGGATCGATACTCCGTTTCTGTAATTCCTCAACGATCACTTTTCCTGTCTCCAGTTCATAATCACCCTCTATTTCTTCAGGAGTCATATGCCGTGTACACGGGATTGTACCATGAAAATAATCTGCCTGAGTTGTCCCAAGTGCAATGATATCCTGCCCCGCCTGCGCAAAACTTGTTGCCCAGGTGGAATGGGTGTGCACAACCCCTCCAATATTCGGCCAGTTTCTGTAAAATTCCAAATGTGTCTCCAAATCGGAACTTGGCTTAAGATTTCCTTCCAGTATATTTCCTTCCAAATCCACCAGGACAATATCGTCCGGTTTCATTTTGTCGTATTCCACACCGCTTGGCTTGATGGCTACCACACCATTTGCTCTGTCTATCTCAGATACATTTCCCCATGTGAATGTAATCAGTCCATATGCCGGCAGTAATAAATTAGCTTCTAATACTCTTTTCTTTAATTCTTCTAACATCATTCTCTCCATTAAATATATAAGCCTATGGTGTCACATAATATACGGCTGCTTCATTTGCCGTGTGATTTGCGGCAACAATCACATCTCTGGTTTCTTCATTAAGTACGCACAGATTAGCTGGCCCAACCCCTTTTTCTACCATTGTTACTTTATATTCGCCATCTTCATATGTCACAATAAACAGCTCACAGTCTTTTCTGCGGACTCCGCATACAAATGCATTCTGTCCGGCAAGCTTCGTACCGACCAATGCATGGGCAAAATCAATTTCATTATCATAAGTCCATACTTTTACATATTTTCCTTCTATTTTTTTATAAATATTGATTGTGTTGCCGTGAAATTCTTCGATTGTCATAATCTCATCTTCACCATCACAGTCAATATCTACCGTTGCGATTTCTCCGATGCGGCCTTCCATAATCAATTCTGTCTTCCACTGACCGCCTCTTTTCGATGGTGCACTGACACGGATAATACCCTGATCACTTCCGAAGTATCCTATGTCTTCCCCGTCTTCTTTTGTCTGCCAGAATCCATGGTTTCTGTATAATCCATCCACCAGTATTTCCAGTTCGACTCCCTTTGACGGATCATCCGGCAGTTCACTGACATAAATACGTCCAGGAACACTCCAGTCATTTTTATCTTTCTTAGAAGTTGCCACAGTAGCTGCAATCAGATAATTCACTCCGTTCGCATGGAAAATTCCAAAACGATGTATATATGGAAGTGCTGCAACATCCTGGAACTTCCATTTTCCTTCCTCATATTTACCCCATACAATTTTTGCCAGAGACGGACTTACTTTCAAATAAAATTCCTGAACCGCGAGAAATTCTTTTTCTTTCCCCGGAATAGGAACAATTGACATACATCCGCCCGGGTGAATCCATACATTTTCTTTCGTTTCAAAATTTTTTCCATAATACATATTACAGCCTATATCCGGATCTTCACTGGCAAGAAGAATATGATTCTCTCCATCGAAATTAATATTACTTGCACAATAGCATCGTTTCATTTCATCCAGATGTTTTTTCTCAATTTTCATCTACTTTTCTCCTTTTCTTATAAGAAAAGCTGCAAAACGCAGCTTTTCCATCATTCTAATCATAAGTTTTACTGTGTATGCTCTGACTATCCGATTTCAATATCAAAATCATCTTTCAGTTCTTCATCCACTTCTACTTTTTCTACAGGGCGGGCTGGTTTCAGAACGGACACAATGACTGCTGTAACCATAGCTCCAATCAAATATGCTGCAATCCATAACAGTGGATTACTTGCCAGAGGAATTGAGAAAATTCCTCCATGGAGAACAGGAACCGTTACACCCCATGTTAAAATTAATCCGTGGGCAACTCCCGATCCAATAGTTACAGCCGGTATAACCCTCTTTGGATCATTGAAGGCAAATGGCAAAGCTCCTTCTGTTACCTGACACAAAGACATGGCAATTGCTACTTTCGCGTCTTCTCTTTCCTGCTCTGTATATTTTTTCGGTGTTAAAATCAAAGCTGAAATTGCCATTCCCATTGGAGGTGCCATTGCAGCGGCATTTTTTCCTGCAGCAGGTCCCCAGACACCAGAAGCAGCAAATGCACTGACAACCGAAAAACAAATTTTATTTACAGGGCCTCCCATATCAAATCCTGTCATACATCCAAGAATAAATCCAAGCAGGAATTTTGAACCTGTATTCATATTCATAAAGAAATCAACAGCCATCTGCGTCAGCGCAGCTAAAGGCGGACCAAATACAAACATAATCAACAAGGTCGATACAATACCTGAAATAACAGGATAAATAACGATTGGATACATTGATTTCAATGCTTTTGAGTCCGGGAACGTCTGCTGCATCCATAAGATCAAAATACCAATCAGAAATCCGCAAAATAAGGCTCCCAGGAAACTTGCATTTACCTGTGTTGACAGATATCCTGCGATAACACCCGGGGCAATTCCCGGTTTTCCACAGATAGAGTAGGCAATTCCGGCACATAATACTGACATCATCAATGCGAATCCGGCATTACCAGCCTGCAGGAATACATACCCAACGGATCCTGCCGTCTCCACATCCCCGGCAAGCCTGGCAATTGCAGTACAAAATCCTGCTATTACAATGACTGGAATCATGTAAGAAATACCACTCATGCAATGCTGTTTAAAATTTTTAAATACATCTTTTAACATTTTATTTTCTCCTTTCAACTTCTTGCATGATTTCTTACTTTTTCATTCCACTTAATTTTTCTTCAATTTTACGAAGCAGATGCTCCGGAGATTTGATTGCTGTAGAAACCGGTACTTTCACCATCGGTTTTCCTGCAAATCTTTCTGTACCGGAAACAGCAACATCCGATGCAATCAGCACGCAATCTGCTGCCGCTATGTCATCTGCTGTCAAATCAAATTCGACACCGCCGCTCCCCTGAGTTTCAATCTTTACACTCCATCCTAACTTTTTTCCTGTTTCCAATAATTTCTCCCGTGCCATATATGTATGCGCAATTCCACATGTGCAAGATGTAATTCCAACAATATTCATAATATTAACCTTCCTTTCGCTTTGTAAATTCATTAAAATAAGTTTCAAATAACTGAAAGAATTCTTCTTTCGTATTACATTTCATTAATGCATCGACATGTTCCTTATGGGCCACAACACTTGCCAGCTGAGATAAATTCTGCAAATGAATTTTTTGCTGGTCTCCAGTTGGTGCCGCTAATAGAAAAATCAGGCTGACCGGCTGATCATCCAGGCTCTCCCACTCAATTGGCTTCTCCACTTTACCAATGGCTACACTGGCATTTATCACCTGTTCCGTTAACCCATGAGGTATTGCAATCCCTCCAAGTCCTGTTTCTCCGATACTCTCTCTCTCGTAAACAGCTTCCAAAAATTTGTCCAGATTTTTGATATTTTTCTTTTTATAAAGCATAGAACTCAATTGATAAAGCACTTCATCTTTATTCGATGCTTTCATTTCTAAATCAATCAAATCTAAATCCAGAATCTCCAACAAATTCATATCTTTCTTTTCCCTTTCTTTATAATTTTTTTCTTGCTTCAATCAGAATCTCATATATTTCTTCTTCTTCTTTACACCCACGTATTCTCTGAATAATTTCCTCACTGCTCAACATTCTGTACAGCCAATTCATCTGCATTACGTTTTTGGCATCTACTTTCGCTACTGCCAGCATCACAATAAAGTCTACCTTCTGAGTATTCCAGATAATCGGATGGTCCAGTTTGCAAAACGCAATCTGTGATCTTTTTACTGTTTCATGAAATCCATGAGTGAGGACAACTCCATCTCCGACTTCAGTAGAAGCCATATTTTCCCGCTTTAATACTCCCTCAAAGAACTTAGATGTTACAGCACCACATAATCTCAGACAATTGGACATTTCCTGCAGCACTGTGATTTTATCCGTATCCTCATGTTCAACCATGATTGTCTGCAAAGAAAAATTCTTTTTATAAATAATTGGATTTCTTTGAATCAGGGTTCTTATTTTCTGTATATCCGTATCATCAAGCAATGGTTTGATCAGCACATATGGTTTTTCTGTATCAAGCTTAACTGTAGAAATAATATATTTGCATTGTTCTATTTTTTCCTTATCCTTCATGGAACAATGAACAAAAGTTATTTCCGGAAAATTCTCCTGAAGTTTCACAGCCAGCAGTCTTGACACTCCAATTCCCATAGTACAGACAAGCGCCGCATACTCTTTCTCCTTTGCCTGTTCCACCACAACGGATAAATGCAGGGCTACGTACGCGATTTCTTCCTCACTGGCATTGACTCCTATATACTTTTCAAAACTTGAATTGATAATAGACGCCAGCGAATAGTAACTCGCATAGTTTGTCTTAATCTCATTCAAAAGCGGATTATACAGATTAAGTCTGTATTTGAGCCGGTACACAGTCGGAAGCAAATGCAGAATTAAAGATCTTTTGAACTGTTCATTGGAATCCAGATCCAGTGAAACAATCCTGTCTGCTTTTTTGATAAAATCCTCTGCTATCTCTTCCGCCAGTCTTTTTAAATCATTCAAAAATTCATTTTCCAGAAAAGTACTTTCACTTAAATACATACCCAGCAAATGCATTAAAAGATAATCTGCCTCATCTTTTGGAATCTGAAGTTCTCCATATTCCGACAATTTCTGAATCAATACGTCAAATTCTTCTTTGTAAGAAAATTTTTCATCATCTAATCCTTTCGGACTTGGAATGGATAATGTTTCATTTTTCTGCACTCGAATCAACATAACACAAGCGTGAAACGCCAGGTTGTTCATATTGACTTCGCTCAAATACATTCCATAATTGTCGTTCCAGTCGTGGATTATATCTTCCACTTCTTTAACGTCAATTTGCAGATATTTTTCCAGCAAAGTTTCAATCGACAGATTACTTTCATTTAATTGTCCGGCAAATGCCGCGATTGCATTTCTTATATTCTCCTCATTTCCACTAATCGTAATTCCTGTGCTGGAATTATTCAGTAATTGAAGACTATATTTCTCCAGCCATTTTGAAATGGCCGCCAGATCTTTTTCAATAGTGGATTTGCTTACATACAAGGTGTTCTGCAGTTTATATGGATATATTTTATTTTTTGAAAGTAAAATCTGTACTAAAATGCATCCTCTTCGATACTCCTTTGAATATGATTCTATAAAGTTATGCTCTCCGGCAACATTCAAAAACAAAGCATCTTTTTTATCCTGTGCACCTTCGATCCATACGCCTACTCTCGGTTTTTTTTCCAGTCTCAGCTGATGCAGCATGATTTCTGATTCTACCTTGTCCAGATCCGACCGGATCGTCCGGCTGCTTACTTCAAGCTGACCCGCCAGTTCCGCGGTCGTAAGCGGTTTCTTTGATTTCAAAAGAATTTGAACTAATTTTTCCTGTCTGTTCATATGCTTCTCACCTTCGGTATTTTCACGATCAATGGATCTTTAAATGAATATCTGCTGCCTCTGTAAGTCAGTTTCTTTTCTTTTTCATGAAAATGCAACAGACGAACCAATTCACCGTACCGATGGAGATAATAAACCAACGCGGCTGCCAAAACCGCCAGACACAGGCCAGCCAGCCAGACGATATTAAATAAACATGCTCCTGCACCGATGATTCCCAGTATGCTTTTGAAATATGTCATTTTTGTATTCCAAGTAATATGAATGTCCCTGTTTCTTTTGTCTACTTCTATTCTGTAAAACCACATACTGTATCTCCTTTATTTTACCTGGGCTTTATGACCTCCAACTTCATCCCGAAGGGATGCAATAACTTTTGCTGAAAATGAATCATTTTGTTTTGACCTTAATCTCATCATCAGTGATGTAGAAATAACCGGAATCGGTACTCCCAGTTCACAGGCGGATTCTATTGTCCATCCCGTTGTTTTGCTGGCTCCAACAACTCCTTTGATCTTTTCCAGATCCGGATCTTTTCTAAATGCATTGGCTGCAAGTTCCAGCAACCATCCTCTGATAACACTGGATTTGCTCAGAGAATCTGCGACTTTTTCCAAATCATAGTCAAACTCACTTTTCTCAAGCAGTTCAAATCCTTCACCTAAAGTCTGCATGTATCCATACAGCATTGCATTGTGGATCATTTTCAGATAATGACCACTGCCGGTTTTTCCTGTATAAAGACACCCATTCGTTGTTGCAATGCTTTCCAGCATTTCCTGCAGGTCATTTTTAAATACTTCCGGGTCTCCTCCACACATAAAACTTGCTCCGTGTCTTGCTCCATACACTCCACCGCTTGTTCCAATGTCAAAAAAGTAAATCCCTTTTTTCTCCATCTGCTCAGCCGTTTTAAGACTGTCCCGATGATCAGAGTTTCCGCCATCAATGACTATGTCACCTTCTTTGCATAAATTGCTTAATTCACATAGTACGGAATTTGTAATTCTTCCCGCTGGCAGCATTACCCATATAACATCCTTTTCATCTTCGGAAACCATCTCCTCCAAGGATGCGTATGTTTTAATGTTTTCGGATTCTGCTTTTGACCGGGCCTCTTCACTGACATCAAAGCCTTCTACTTCCACTTCATGATCCCTCATATTCAGGACTAAGTTCAGGCCCATTTTTCCCAAGCCTACCATTTTTAATTTCATGGCACATCTCCTTTCCTTTGTTACATCTTTTGCCTTTGATGGTCTCATTATATTCAAAAAACCGCGCTAAATCTATAGTTCTGAGGCCTTTCGAAACCAAACCCATTTCCGCATTTTTATTTCCTCATTTACTCTCATTTCCACATTCATAACTCCACATTTCTATAAAATTGCTTATTTTAGTTGTACGTATGTTCGATTTGTGATATCATATAACCAAAACATATGTTCGGAGGTTTTGTCCTATGGAAACTGCTGCCTGTAAAATGACTCTGCAGGAAAAATTGAATATTCTGGCTGATGCAGCCAAGTATGATGTGGCCTGCACATCCAGCGGCTCCAGCCGCCGGGGGAAGAAGGGATATCTTGGAAATGCTGTCTCTTCCGGTATCTGCCACAGTTTTTCCTCGGACGGACGCTGCATCTCTCTGTTGAAGATTTTATTCACCAATGAGTGTATTTTCGACTGCAAATACTGCCTGAACCGGTCCAGCAATGACCAGCCAAGAGCCACTTTTACACCAGAAGAAGTATGCACTCTTGTCACAGAATTTTACCGCCGCAATTACATTGAAGGCTTATTTTTAAGTTCCGGCATCATGAAAAGTCCCACTTACACGATGGAACAGATGTATCAGGCTGTCTATCTGCTGCGGACCAAATACAAATTCAATGGCTACATTCATGTAAAAGCAATTCCCGGAGCGCCGGAAGAACTGATTGCCCGGATGGGATATCTGGCAGACCGCATGAGTGTCAACATAGAACTTCCCACTATAGAAGGGCTTTCCAAGCTTGCTCCGCATAAAAAGCCGGAAAAACTGGTAAAACCGCTCCGCCAGATTCAGGACGGCATTGCCAGCCACCGTCTTGCCATCGGAAAAGACCCTCAGATGGAACGCTCCAACAGCAGCAAGTATCTGCCTCACACAATTTTCCATGAAAACCCTTACCGGCGTCTGCCGTCCGATTCCAATCTGTCCTCTGTATATCTGCCTGCTTCTTTCCAGCGCCAGGCACATTTTGTACCTGCAGGGCAAAGCACACAGATGATCATTGGAGCCACCGGCGAAAATGACCTGCAGCTTCTGTCAACAACGCAGAAGCTTTATCAAATGTATGATCTGAAACGGGTTTTCTTTTCTGCCTATGTGCCGCTGAACGAAGATGCCCTGCTGCCTGCCATTGGCACTGCTCCGCCTCTTCTCAGAGAACACCGATTGTACCAGGCGGACTGGCTTCTCCGTTACTATGGATTCCATGCGGAGGAACTGCTAAGTCCGGAACGTCCAAACTTTAATATTCTTCTGGATCCGAAATGTGACTGGGCTCTCCGCCATCTGGAATACTTTCCGGTGGAGATTAACCGGGCTTCTTATGCTGATCTTCTCCGGGTACCCGGCATCGGGACCAAATCCGCAGGACGAATTGTCAAAAGCAGAAGAGGCGGACTGCTGGATTTTCAGCATCTGAAAAAAATCGGCGTTGTATTAAAAAGAGCCAAATATTTTATTACCTGCAATGGGAAAATGATGCACCGGATTCCAATCGAAGAAGATTTTATCACACGACAGCTGATCCGTACGGATTCCAAAAAGAACTGGGAAATTGAACATCCCCAGACCTACCGCCAGTTATCATTATTCGACGACTTTCATTTTCAGTCGGAAATTACTATGGAAGACTCCCATAAATCAATTCTGGGACAGCTATAGCTGGGAAAGGATTTTAAGACATGACTACAATCTTTACCTGCAAAGACCAATTTGATGATATGATGACATGTATTTATGATGCCTGGGCTTCCAGACTGGGCCACTCCAACATCCGTCTGAAAGCAGAACCGGTAGGAAATCTGGAATTATTCTGTGAATACCGGCATGTAGACTCTGATCCTGAGAAAACTGCCAGTGTTATCCGCTCCATTCAGAAAAAGATTTCACCTTATGCTTATTCTATGATTTATAAAGCTGCCATGTCAGATCAGGAAGATAAACTGGATGCCATTTACCGTTTTGTCGTTGCCGGCTTCCACTATGGAGCTTCTGTCACTGACTATCTTCAGGAACCTGTTGTCATGCGGGTTTTTGAACTGAGCCGAAAGGTGGCCAATGAAGCACACTACCATAGGGAATTCATCCGGTTTTCCAATATGGAACACCGGATTCTGGTAAGCCATATCGAGCCAAAAGCCAATGTTCTGACGCTGGTTGCTCCTCATTTTGCCGACCGGCTGCCTTCTGAAAACTGGATGATCATTGATGACACCAGAAACCTTGCCATTGTCCATCCGGCTGACTGTGATTACTATCTGACGGATCTCTCTCAAAAGGAAATGGACCGCCTGTCTCAAAAGACAAACGATCCATTTGTAGAATTATGGAAAGGCTTTTTTGAAAATATCGGCATAAAAGAACGCCGAAATCCGAAATGCCAGCGTAATATGCTTCCTCTGTGGTACCGGAAACATATGCCGGAATTTCACTGACTTCACCTATATGTAAGAGTTCTCCTGAAGATAGGAAAGCAATGCTTCGCATCCTTCCACTACATCCCGATACGTCTCGTCAAAGTTTCCTGTATACCACGGATCTGCTATATCTCTAGGATGCTCGGAAAAATCCAGAAGCAGATGCATCTTTCCATCCGGATCTCCGCCGGCAATTCTTTTCATGTTCCGAAGATTAAAATGTTCCATTCCAATCAGGAAATCATAATCTTCATAGTCCTGTCTCGTCATCTGCACCGCATGATGCTTTAAAACCGGAACGCCAACCTGACGAAGCTTGCTCACGGTTCCATAGTGCGGCCCATTTCCAATTTCTTCTCTGCTGGTCGCAGCAGAATTAATATAAAACTTATCTTTCAATCCGCGTTTGTTCACCATATCCTGAAAAACAAACTGAGCCATCGTGCTGCGGCAGATATTGCCGTGGCAGATGAATAATATTTTTATCATGTTAACACTTCTCCTTATCTCTCTCATTTTCTTTCTCTTCAAATTTCAATCCAAAAATCCATTTTTGACCGAATCAATCCATTTTTCAATCGTTTCTGCCAGAACATACTGCTGCCGTAAAACAGCCATGCCTGTTTCAGGAATTTCGGCAGCATTTTCCTTTTCCCGCAGATTCTGTTCCAGATAACCTTTCAATTCTTTTATATTTTCTTCTATTAAAGAGATACACCTTTTCTGCTTTTCCAAAGGCAAGCTGTCCAAATTGACAACAACCGCATTAAAGTCCAAAAAAATATGAATCGGTTTTGCAGATATTTCCATCATAAGATTTTCAAATTCCTGCTTTCCTTCATCCGTTAAAGAATAAATTGTTTTTTCGGGCATATTCCCTGCTTTCACAGTAGTTCCCTGAATCAGTCCTTTTTTTTCCAGCTGTATTGTTTTTTTATAAATCGAAGGTGTACTGATTTTCACCCACTTTGATATATTCCGATATTCCACTAATTTTTGAATATCATATGCACTCATGGGCTCCTTTTTCAGCATCCCTAACACAATCAAATCAATCGTTGCCATTTTTCCTGCCTTTCCGTACTTCATAAGTTTTAACTGCTATAAATTATAGCATTTAAGAAATCTTAATTATTATAATTTATAGTATTTTATTTTCTATTTTCTGTCAAGAAATATCCTTCTCCTCTTGACATATACTATATTTTATAGTACTATTCTCAGAGCAATTCACTATATTTTATACTACTATAAATTACTTTATTTATGAAAGGAGTCATAATACAATGAATGAACAAAACTCAAAATTAGAACTGCTTGGGAACGCACCTGTTTCTAAAGCACTTGTTTCTCTTGGTATACCGATTATGATCGGTATGCTGATCAATGCCTTCTATAATCTGGCAGACGCATATTTTGTCGGCGGCTTAGGCGAACAGCAAATGGGAGCAATCTCTATTGTTTTTCCTATTGGACAGGCAGTCGTTGGCCTGGGATTAATGTTTGGAAATGGAGCAGCTTCCTATCTTTCCCGTTTACTGGGCTGTGGAAATAAAAAAGCTGCCGATATAGCAGCCAGTACAGCGCTTTACAGCAGCGTTTTTATTGGAGCAGTTTTCATTATGATTGCAGCCATTTTCCTCAAACCCATTTTAACCTTGCTGGGCGCTACGGAAACCATCATGCCATATGCGCTGGTTTATGCCCGTATTTACATACTTTCCTGCATTTTTAATGTATTCAATGTCACAATGAACAATATTGCAGCAAGTGAAGGCGCAGCTAAAACAACCATGTTTGCACTGCTTTCAGGTGCCGTCATCAACATAGGCTTAGACCCTCTTTTTATCTATGCTTTTCACATGGGAGTAGCCGGTGCGGCAATCGCCACTGCAATTTCGCAGTTTATTTCCACAGCCATTTACCTGTCATATATTCTGAAAAAGAAGAGTGCTTTCACATTTGCCATAAAAAACTTCTCTCCATCCGGACAGATTTATATAGAAGTTTTAAAAATAGGGATTCCGACTTTAGTGTTTCAGCTTCTCACCAGCCTCTCGATTGCACTTATTAATCGTGCTTCATCCGCTTATGGAGATTCTATTATCGCCGGAATGGGAGCCGTAACAAGAATCACCTCCATGGGAACCTTAATCGTTTTTGGCTTTTTAAAAGGTTTTCAGCCTATTGCGGGCTTTAGTTACGGCGCAGAAAATTTCCAAAGGCTGCGGCAGTCTGTCAAGATATCAATTCTATGGTCCACCGCTTTTTGTATCATCGCGGGCTTGTTCATGATTATATTTTCTGCTCAGATTATTGCACAATTTGCCAATGGGAATAAAGAAATGATTTTATTCGGTCAGAAGTCTCTTGCAGCCAATGGTTTTTCATTTTTTCTGTTTGGTTTTTATACCGTTTATTCTTCTCTGTTTTTAGCTTTGGGAAAAGGAACCGCTGGTTTTGTTCTCGGCGCCTGCCGCCAGGGAATCTGTTTCGTTCCTGTGATCCTGCTCCTGCCTGGGATTTTCGGATTAAATGGGATCTTATATGCTCAGCCGGCTGCTGACGTCCTTTCTGCTATTGTAACTGTATTTATGGCGTTTACTCTCCATCGCAGATTATCAGGAGAAGAGCAGGCCTCAAACCATTGAATTTAATTCTAATCTAAACATTTGCAGCCCATACAAACACTGTTGTATGAGCTGCACTTCTTTAAAAATTTCGCTGTTCCTAAAATCCCAATTTTATTCCCGCCTGCTGCCATATTCTTTTATATCTTGTCTTTTATTAACCCAAAACCTCATCTTCCCTGCTCTTCTTCCATCCGGAACCTTTCAGTTCCTTTTTTAATCCCGGGTTCGCTATGCAAATAAAGGAAACAATGCTAAACAGAGCACCAATCGCATCTGATATGGTTCCCGCATAAAAAATAAAACGGATATCTGCAATATACGGCAAAGCAAAAATACAGATAATATAAACAATTTTCCTGAAAACAGACATCGGAAATGCGAACCGGATCTTTCCCATGGCGGTTAAACCGTCTACCAATGCATACTGTACCGCAACTCCCAAAAGTGCCATAGTATACATCCGGATGCTGGAAAACGCCAGCTGGCACAGACTGTCATCCTTCAGAAACATTCTGACAAACACTTCCGGAAATGCCTGCACCGCAATCTGCAACAGTCCGATATACACGCCGCAGAGCAGAAATACACCAATCAATCCGTGCAGAATTTTTTCATAATGTCTGGCTCCATAATGATAACTAAAGATTGTACCGCATCCGGACGCAATCCCCTGCGCCGGGCAGAATACAATGGTCATAAAGCTTTGTATGATGGTTGCACAGGTAATCAGCTGATCTCCCCTGACAGGGCCTCCGTACCTGCGGAGCGCCATATTCAGCAGAATAATAATCAGGTTGTCCAGAATCGTGATTAAAAAGGACATGGATCCGATAGATATAATCTGCCTCCAGAGTTTCAAATTTATGTTATCAAAGTTCAAGCGTACCGATATCTTATCGCCGCAAAGCTGCCAGATTACATACACTGCCATACAGCACTGAGAGAAAACAGTTGCCGCGGCAGCTCCTGCAATTCCCATGCCGCATCCGAAAATCAGGATCGGATCCAGAATCACATTAACCAGTGCCCCAATCATCACAGACACCATTCCCTGTTTTGAAAATCCTTGTGCCAAAAGAAACTGGTTCAGTCCCACTCCCAGCAGGGAAGCGATCGTACCCAGAATATAAATCGTAAAATAAGTTTCGGCATATGGATACATTGCATCACTGCACCCCATAGTATAAAGCAGCGGCTTTCTAATCAGCAGCAAAATCACCGTAAGCAGAACAGATATACCTAAAAGCAAAGTCACTGCGCTGCCAAGCGTTTGTTTTGCCCGTTCCTGGTTTTTCTGTCCCAGACTGATACTCATGCAGGACGCACCGCCAATTCCCACCATATACGCGAATGCCGTAACCGCAGTCAGTGCCGGGGCACATATTCCAATACTTGCAAGGGCCGTTTCTCCTGTCCCCGGAATCTGTCCTACAAAAATCCGGTCAACAATACTGTAAAGCAAATTGAAAAACTGGCCAAACATGGCCGGAATCCCCAGCCTGAAAATCAGCTTCCTGATAGAATTTTTCTCCATCAGCTCCGCTGTGTATATGTCATTTTGCACGGAAATCTCTCCTTTTCTCATATGTTATCGTTTTACTTTTCATTTTTATGGATACTCCGTTAATTTGGAATATCATGTCGTGTCATAGGAAAAGCCAGCGAAGGCACAGTATCTTCCCCACTGTAATTCTTCACTGACTTTTTGTTTCATGATTCAAATTCATATTTAAGAACTTCGCAGTTTTTTACGCCAAATGCCGCAAATTCCGCATTGGTCATCTCGTAAAAATAAGATTGCACCACTCTGGCAATCCCATTGTGAGCAACCAGAATATAGGTTTTCTCCCCAGATTCTTCCTTGATCTCATCCAGCAGATTATAAATTCTCTGGGCAAGATGGAGCATGGACTCTCCGCCTTCATACCGGCTGCAGAAGTCTTCTTTTGCTTTCTTAAATTCCTCACCATCTCTGGCGGTAGATTCCCATTTTCCGAAGTTTTGTTCTTTCAGACGAGGCTCCACCCGGGCCGGAATTCCGGTAATCTCAGAGATATGCCGGGCTGTTTCTGCCGCGCGCACCAGCGGAGAATACAGGATTTCATCCGCCTGAATTCCTGCTTCAAGGATCTTCTTTCCCGTTTCTACTGCCTGCTGATGACCATATTCTGTCAGCTCAATATCTGTGGCGCCGCAGATTTTATTTTCAACGTTCCACACGGTCTGTCCGTGACGAACAAAATATACACATCCCATACCGGCTTATTTCACCTCAACAAGCTCGATCTGGAAGTTCAGTTCTTTTCCTGCCATCTCATGATTTGCATCAAATGTAATATTGGTTTCATCCTTTTCGATGACTTTCACAGGAACCGGCTGTCCTAACTGATTATACAGATAAACCTGCTGTCCCACTTCCAGATCTTCAGATCCCGGAAGCTGTTCGATCTTCATTGGAATGATCGCGTTTGGATCCGGCATACCATAAGCTTCTTCCGGCATCAGATGAACATTCACTACCTGTCCGACTTCCATATCTGCTACCGCTTTGTCAAATCCCTGAATCATCTGTCCTGCTCCGCAGATAAATTCCAATGGTTCTCCGCGGTCATAAGAAGAATCAAACTGAGTTCCGTCATTAAATGTGCCTTTGTAATGGGTCCTGCAGGTTTTTCCTACATTACGTCCGGTAAACGCAGGCTGATGGGCTCCGCATCCACCTCCGCAGCTGCCGCCGCAGGAATGGCCTTCACCGTGATCTCCGCAGCTGTGTCCTTCTTCGTGATGATGATCACAATTTGCTCCTGTGGAAACCAGTTCACCTTTTAAATAAGCTTCCACTGCTTCATCTGCATTTCCTTCTGCTCCGGAACACAGTTCAACCCCTGCTTTGGTCAAAGCAGACTGAGCGCCCTCACCAATACCGCCGCAGATCAGTACATCAACATCCTGTTCTGCCAGAAGTCCGGCTAAGGCTCCATGCCCAATACCGTTAGATCCGATCACTTTACTGGAAATCACTGTGTTATCTTCAATTTCATACAATTTAAAAGATTCTGTTCTTCCAAAATGCTGAAAAATATTTCCATTATCATATGCTACTGCTATCTTCATTTTACATACTCCTATTGTTATATTTACACCGCAGTTAAGCCGTGTCTGATAAGATTATACAACGAAACGAAAACATTATAAAGGAGAATTTCAAATATCTGTTCTCTCCCGCCTGCCATCCTGAAAAGCCTTTTTTATTTTCTGCAGTGCCCGGTGATATCTTTCCTGATTTCCCGAAGAACACTCAAACCGGCTCATTGGCTCCAGCAGCTGCCGCAGTTCTTCTTCCTTTCTGCTCCTTGTACACACCAAATAAATTCCACCATCGTTTGTTCCCTGACCATGCCCGGCCATATGCTCTAAAATCTGGATTTTATTTTTTTCATCCAAATGACTGGCTCCCTGCAGGCAAGAAATCATATGTATAATATCATCTTCGATCGGATCTCTGGTCTTCTGCAGAACTTCGATCGGATTTCCAATCAAAACCCCGTATTCTGTCTGATCGCTCTTTTTCTCCAACTGCGCAAATATTTCTTTGATTATCTCACGGCGCCAGCGATTTTTCGAAATTTCTGTAATATGAAGTGACCGATATTCCTGATACTTTCTGGTGTCGTCATGACACATATGAAATTCCAGACCATTGTATTCTTTAAAAAATGCTTTCGCTTCCAGAATGTCCATATTTCATCTCCTTTGGTTTACTGGAATGAGGTCAACTATAATTTATGAAATACCGGTTTCATATTTTCGAATGTACAGAATTTCTGATATCCCAGCTCCTTCAGCATTTCTTTTGTTTCTTCTATGTAGGCTCCCAGATGTTCCGGTCTATGGCTGTCGCTGCCAATGGTTATGATTTCACCGCCCAATTCTCTATATAACTTCAAAATATGTTTTGACGGCATGGTATCAGTCAGGCCGTACCGGTGAGATGAAGTATTCACTTCGATTCCTTTGCCGTCCGCAATGACCTGTTTTAATATTTCTTCCACCATCGGCTTGATCTTTTCAAATGGATACACACCGGCTTCGTCATAACGTGCAATCAAATCCATGTGCCCAAGGACACTGTAATCTTTATATTTCTTGATAACTTCCAGCATTTCCGCATAGTATTTTTCATTGTATTCTTTCTGTGTCCGTCCTCTCTGAAAATCCTTGGTCCAGAATTCTTTGTCTTCCACCTGATGAATGGATAAGATAATAAAATCATAGGTATAACGATCATAGAGCGCCTGAAATTCCGGAATCGTATGGGTCTGGATTCCAAACTCCAGTCCTGTACGTATCTTGATTCTGTCTCCATACTGCTGCTTCATCCGGTCGATTTTCTCCATATATTTCGGATAATCTACATTGGCAAAAGGCTCTCCATCCCGATACGGAATCTCTTTTCCACAATTCCAGTCCCGTTTGATTCCATAATCCACATGATCTGTGAAGCAAATCTCGTCCAGTCCCATTTTAATGGCATCCTCAATGACATCTTCCATTGGATAAACAGAATCATCACTAAATTCTGTATGTACATGATAATCCGCTAACATCATAATTCCCCTTCCTGATTTTCGTTTTCCAGTTATCATTATAGCGTACTAATATATGAAAAAACTATCAGATATGAACAGAAAATGATAACAATCTTTCAGGATGATTCTTCACTTTTCTCCTCTGTCTGCTGCATTCCTGTTTCAAATGAACTTACAAACTTTCTCATACTTTTTCTCGCAATTTTCATTGCTTCCACCGTGTCTTCTGCCTCTTTAATTTTCTTCTTTAATTCTTTCTTTTCCTTTCCATCTGCCTCATCTGCTTTTAATCTCAAATCTACAAGACCTTTTTCGATCTCGGCAATTTTCTCTACATACTGCTCCATGACACTGTTAGAATATTCAAGATCATGCTCATCATTAAGGAAAATCTCTCTGACAGAAACCAGAAGCTTCGCGGACTGCAAAATAGCTTCTTTTTTACCTGCTATACTGACTGCTCCGACCGCTCCGCCTACGCCAGCGCCAACTCCTAAACCAAGAGCAGCGCCGCCGCCGACAATGGCTATCGTTCCGCCTGCCATTCCCAGGCCTCCTGCGGCGATGGCTCCGCCTCCCAAATAGGCAAGACATGCACTGGTCAATGCTGCTCCGCTTAATCCCGCAAAGTTTGATCCGACCAGAGCAACCGCGATCGTTGGTGCAAAAGCACCTGCTGTTGCTATCGTTGTAATCGTAATTCCTGCGGCAATCGCTAGGGAAGTGAGCGCTGTTTTCAGCACTTCATTTAATTCTCTGATAACCTTTTTATAACATTTTCTGAGACGTTTTATATATCCATCCACATAACATTCTTTGCTGAAGTATTGATCAAGATATTTATCTCCTTCCTGCTCTTTATAACCAAACAAAGCATTCTGCAGTGTTTTATATTTTGTCGTTGGAACCTCAATTCCTTTTTTATTTTTTTCAACACTAAGCGGATAATATGGTTCAAATAACATCGCTTCTAACAGCACCAGCCGAAACCAGATATCATTGGCATTTTCCTTTTCAATCAGGTTAAGCATCTGTTTTTTTGAATACCACTTAATTTGCGCTCCTTCTACCTGAGTAAAACTGGAAAATGCATTTCCAATGTAATCCTTCCATTCACTCAGCCATTCCATTTTTAACTGCTTTATTTTCTCACCGTTCACAGGAATTTTTGTCTGCTGAATGTCATTCAATGTCTTTAAATATTCCAGATTATATAAAATCTCTGTCTGCTCCAGAGTTAATCCAAACTTATTTACTTCCATATCCTTTCCCATCCTCCCATAAATCCGATTATCTTCATCTGTATATGAAAAACGTTTTATTTCCTCGTACATTTTTCTGATTTTCTTTACATTCCTTGCTTTGACGCACCAGGAAACATCTTCTCCTATTGCGAGAGCAAAACGCCCTACTCCGACATAATTTATGGAAACCCAGAATTTTTGTGTCGCCGCTGCCGAAGCCACATCGACTGTTGTAAATACTCCTGTGGCGATTGTTAACATTCTGCTGATTGTCGGATTATTTGCAGGTAACACATCTTCCCATTGAATTTTCTTAAAATCACCAAGCTGGGTGATCTTTTGATTTTTTAGCTCCGCAGCCAGATGCCTTATAAAATAAAAAGTTCTGACAATACATTCATTCGCAATAACGGGAACTGCCTGACGGCCAAGTTCTGCTGCCACTCCCAGTTCGCCCCGCAAATCCATTTTCAATACTGTATCTTTTATGATCGTTCCGTTTTCATTGCGTTTCGCCAATAATGTGCCGTTAAATAATCTGGATAAAAACGATGATATGCCATTACCCTGAATCTTCAAATTTCTAAATATCGGAAGAACCGATAGTTCTTTTGCCATTGACAGTAATGGACCGGGAATTCCCGTACCTCCGCTAAGGCCCGCTGTATTCCCAGATCCTGCCATATCACTTACCAGATGGAAAAACCAGATAATAGTACCATTTATTATTTTTTGAGACGTATCTTCTCCTATGAATACCCTGCTCTTTTCCGGAATCTCTCTTATAATAAAAGTCCCATTTTCATCTGTTCCATATGATTTATAAGTAAACTGTGTCAAAAGAGAAAAGGCAAGACCCACAATCGTCGGATGATGTGCAAAATCCCGCAAATGATGCTGCAGTCCTCCTCCAAAATCCGGGGTATTTCCATCTGAAGGAAGCGGAAACTTCTTCTCTAAAAATTTTACTGATGCTTTTAGGTCATCTTGCTCACATCCCAGCATAGATGCTGTCTTTTTTACAAAGCTTTCCACTTTTTCACTTGCAAAATCGCGTCCACGTTCTAAATCAAACTCTCCTACCCAGAAAATATCCAGCATGCTGCACATCAAGCCTGATGCAGCTGAAATAATGTAATCAAAAGAATCTGCCTGACTCGACAATTGTTTGATTTGTCCATCCAAATCATAAATTACCCGGTCAAGGTCAAATTGATCTGATCCTGTATTTTCGTCATATGGGATTAATTGAATCTGCAGGTCTTTTTTGTTCTCCATATTCCCCCTCTTTCTGAAATTTACAGCAAAAACAGGTCTCTATTGTGATATATCTGTTTATAATATATCATAACAAAGACCTGCTTTATATTCATATTTTCTCTTATGAAAACCCTTCGCAGAATTATCGGCTATATAAAATTTAATTTTATCCAAAAAGTATTTTTATTTATAGATTTATAAATTTCTTGTTATTTGTTTACTAATCTAATATAATAATATTTAAATAATATACAAATGAGGTGATTATCGATGAAACCATTACTTACCACCGATCAACTAATTGCTCATATGAAATCAAAAGGTATCACATTCAACATTATCTCCGAACATGATGCAAAAGTTTTTCTTATGGAAAATAATTATTATATGAAATTGGCATCATACAGAAAAAATTATCCCAAATATCTCACTGGCAGCAAGATTGGACAATATATCAATCTTGACTTTGCATATCTTAAGGAACTGTCTACAATTGATATGTACTTAAGATATCTTATCATTCATATGTGCCTCGATTTAGAACACTCCCTGAAAGTATCACTAATAGCTCATGTTGAAAACACCCCCAATGAAGATGGTTATGAACTAATTCGTAGATTTATCGGCTATACAAATTCACGCGGGCAAGCTCAAAATGAATATATTTTGGAAAAAATACGTGGGCATAAATCCAGCGATTATTGCAAAGATCTGATTGATAAATATTATCCCTATTTTCCTGTTTGGGTTTTTGTAGAATTAATATCTTTTGGTGATTTAACTTACTTAATAGCATTTTATGACAACATATATTCTGACTCAATTGTTAATAATAAATTTATGAATATTATCCGGGATATACGAAATGCAGCAGCCCACAGCAGCTGTCTTATAAACCAGTTATTTAAACCACATAATCCTGGCTGGCAAGTGGATTCCACCATATCAAATTACATCAAAACCATTCCTGATATTTCACCTGCTGTCAGAAGAAAGAACCTTAATTATCAAGTTGTATATAACTTTATAATTCTGCTTTATGTATATGATCAGGTTGTTCCGGAAGGAAAAGCGAAGCAGCGACGTCACAAGGAAATAAAAGATTTATTTAATATTCGTATGATTTCTCATAAAGATTATTTTCAATCTAATAATAAAATAACCGGTGTCTATAACTTTGTGAAAAAAGTTGTTGACAGTCTTTCTTAATATACATATAATATCAATAGAATTGAAAATGGTTTACCATTTTGGAAGGAGTGACATATCTGCAAAGAGTTGTTGCTCCTGATTTTTTAATCAATCTATTTCTCCTTCCATGTTTTCATTATTTTCTTTTCTGCATAACTGTTCATCATGTTCGGTCTCTGTTTATGGTTTCCCTGCTTTTTATTATTTTCTAAGCTTTCTGGCACACTATCACAAAACTTATCATCTCTATCCCCAACAAGATCATAAAAAGAATCGTTGCTTCAGGAATTGTTCCAATAAATCCCGCCAGCAGCACCATAAATCCCGGCACCACATATTTCCGTGGATGATGCCACAAGTCACTCTCTGTTTTCCATTTTCGGATGGGATAAAACCACTCCAGAA
>ERZ1643246.1009-NODE-1009-length-32690-cov-28.128390_pt1 | contig 32690 bp, 30 predicted proteins | sample MGYA00579265_ERZ1643246 | MGnify/ENA primary metagenome ERZ1643246 (study PRJEB29033, sample SAMEA4952261) | chicken gut metagenome | biome: Broiler Chicken; feature: Gastrointestinal Tract; material: Caecum | place: Ireland | collected 2018 | study: Broiler...
ATCGGAATGGAAATCCCGCTTCAGCAGATCATCCGATTTCATGGCTTCCCGGTCTACAAAAAGTCACCCGGCACATTTCTTTGTACCGGATGACCATCTTCCTTTACCTGTACTGGTGCAAATACTTCTCTCTGGTAGCCATTCCTCCCCGGATATGGCGTTCCTGCTTATTGACATCCAGCACTACCCTTGCCTGACTGGCAAGGGCGGGATTAAACTGCATAAGACGCTCTGTTACGTCTTTATGTACCGTACTCTTGCTTATCCCGAACTTCTTTGCTGTCTGCCGAACCGTTGCCTTTGTCTCAATAATATAGGACGCGATCTCCACTGCCCGCTCTTCAATATACTCTTTCAAGGAAAAACCCCTGCAAACATCGTTTTTACAATGTATGCAGGGGAGAAAACAGTTATTCAATACTTAGCCTTTCCATTGACAGCGCCGGTCCTGAAAAAACAAACCATTTATTTCATTTCTTCAACGCCTCACTCAGACTGTCCGGTATCCCTCTCGGTCCCCTGACAGCGTAAATCCCGTATTTTTCCTTCAGTTTTTCAAATGTAAACTGCGACGGTTTATACCGCTTTTGCAGCTTTATCCTCATCACCTCAGTGATAGTCAGATTCTCATCGCTGTAATGATATGGAATATCTGTCTCCATTACTCTGCATTTATATAAAACCGCCGAAACAGGAGCGCCTGCATAGATAAATACAGTATCCCCTGATTTAATCCCTCTGCCCTGTTTCCATTCAATTTCCCTGACATCGTCAAAAGCATGAACAATATCATAGTAACCGGGATTAGCAGGTATGATCCATTCCTTCGGCGGCCTCATCTTCTGCTTTTTCTGTTTTGAAGCCGTCACTGCATAGCTTTCGTCGATCCACTGACATAGTTCTTCAAAAGGAACTGTACCATCCAGAAGAATGGAAATCCAGTTTCCCCGGGCAATGTGGTAGCCATGAAAATATCCCTGCTGACGAACAAGCACATCCACAAGCATGGGATCTCCCAGCTTCACATTCATAATGTCTACATATTCTGCTCCCTTTAATCCCAGCTTTTCCCTGGGAACGTCCATGATCAGCACAAACCACTTCCTGTTGTCCTCATGGCGGAGAACAGGATAATCCGGAAATGCAGAAAACGGATAGTCCGGTTTGATCTTATATTTTTCTTTTACGTACTTAAAAATTTTTTCTCTCATGTTTACTTTACTCAAGGGTTTTTCCTTCCCTGTTCCTTTTTGACGTTAAGTTAAGCTGCCGAATAATCCCCCCTGTTTCACTTATCAGGAGGAGAAAAGAGGCCGCCGCGCCAATACTCAGCGCAACAGCCTCCTCGGATTTTATTGAATTGGATCGTTGTATGTACTTTCTTATCTGGTAACGATATCCACCGGAACATTGAAGATCTTCGCAACCTTCAGGATCGTATCGATGTATCTTCCTGTTGCAGCCGCAAAGTGATGTGTCGGGCCGCACTCGCTCCAGCGGTTTACAAATTCTCTTGCGCCGCAGGTGAAGCGTGTTCTCATATTGGTATCGCCGAAGGAAAGAATCGGGCCTTCCTCATTTACACCCTCAGCCACGATGAACTTGAAGTGACCGTCGCCGTCCTGTGTAATAGCAAGATATGTAACCGGGCCTGTATATGGATAGAACTGTGTCAGATATCCGCCTCCTGTCTTGCCATGGAATACTTTTACGATCTTCATGGTCGGTTTTTTATCGGAGATGTCCGCATCGCCGGATCCGCTGTGGCCGATGATGGCAATATCGTCGTTAAAGTCAATGGAGTACATCTCAGCCAACTGGCCTGTTCCGGAAATTGTCTTCAGAATACTCATTGCCATGGCAACCTTGATATCTCCCTCTACTGCGCAGGCTGTTCCCTGTTTGATCAGCATGGAGAACGCAGGGATCAGCATACTGTCAAGAACGCCTGCTTTGCCCTGTGCAAATCCATCGTAATGGGAAGCGATCAGGCCGAGCTTCTCGTCCTTTACCCATTTCTCAAAAGCAACTACATATTTTGCCATTTCCCATACTTCTTCAATGCTTCCGCCGCCTTCTACATCAAAGGTATCCAGAATGTCCTGAGCTTTCGCCCGGATTGCCTCTTCATCTGTAATATCGTCAGCGATAGCCCACATCTTCTCCCAGTCAAACTGCTTGGTGTAAAGATGCATTCTTCTGTACAGGTTGGACTCGTCAATATAAAGGTCCATCATACCCGGATACGGTCTTCCGATCTGTGCCAGATTCGTATCGCGGAATCTTCTTCTTACCTGAGCCGCGCGGCACCAGTCTTCGATTTCCGCCTGAACAGCCGGATCGCCGCCTTCTACAACGCCGGTGATCACCGCATGTCTCTTTCCGTATCTTTCAAGATCGGCTACCATTTCTCCTACCGCTCCGCAGGCATAGCCTTCGCCCAGCCAGGTAGCGATATCTGTATGGTCATAATCCAGCGCTTTCAGTTTCTGAATATTTACAAGCACTACCGGAACATCCAGATCCTTCACAGCCGGAAGCATATTGTAGGATGTAGCGTAGGTCAGAAGCTGAAGGAATACCAGGTCAACGTCCGCCGCGCGGAAAAGATCTCCCGCCGCCTGTGACTGCTCCTTTGTAGTTACCATACCGCCGTCAATGATCTCCACTGTATCAGGAATAGTCTTTTTAAAAGCGTCATACTGAGCTTCAAATTCCGGTACCAGGGACGGGAACTGAGGCAGATACGCGCCTAAAGCAATGGAAAACACACCTACTTTTGCTTTTGTATCAACTAACATAACAAGCCCTCCACTAATATTAAAATTGTATATTAAGGCAACGGTATATCTGACGTCGGCACAGCCTCATGCAGAAAATCAACAATACCTCTGTGTTTCAAAACAGAAAAAGCCGACAAAGCGCACATAAATATACACCTCTGCCTCAGAGATATTATACAATGGAGCGGCCCGGATACGCAATACATAAAATGGATTTCTTTCTTCTCAAACGTCCGTTTTATCCCAGCAGTTTGTCATAAGCCAGTCTTTTGCTGCCTTCATATCGGACGATCCCGCATTTTATAAACCCGTTCTTTTCCAGAACATGCTGCATCCGTTTATTTTCAAGACCGGTATCCATACGAACTGTAAGGATACCGTTTTCACGGCAGAGTTTTTCTATTTCATGAAAGACTGTCTCCGTCAGCCCTTTCCCACGGAATTCTTCCTCAAACGCCATGCGGTGAACTGCCGCGTATGTTCCGTCTGTTCTCCAGCTTCCTTCTATTTCTTCATAAGCAGGCTCGCCTTCAAAATCCACACATACATATCCTGCTGTCTTTTCCCCTTCCCGAAGAACAAACCCCCGCTTTTTCTCTATATCTTCCCGAATCGTATCTATAGATGGATAATCATCAGGCCACTGTACGCATCAGCACGTTCTCTTCACTGATCTTCAGAACAGTCCTCCGATCAGATATACCACAAAAGCGGCAATCCAGGCGATCACACACTGGCCTATCACTACACCGGCAGCCCATTTTCCTCCCAGCTCTCTCTTAATAGAAGCGATCGCCGCCACACAGGGCGTATAGAGAAGACAGAAGACAAGAAGGCTCACTGCAGAGAGAGGCGCTATAGACGCCATCAGCGCTTCTGTATTTCCGAACAGTACGGACAATGTAGAAACTACGCTTTCTTTTGCCATAAAACCGGTGATCAGCGCTGTGGAGATCCGCCAGTCCCCGAATCCCATAGGAGCGAACACCGGAGCCGCCACACTTGCCACCATAGCAAGAATACTGTCCTTTGAGTCGCTGACTACATTCAAATGGATATCAAAAGTCTGTAAGAACCAGATCACGATAGTGGCCAGGAAAATAATGGTAAAAGCTCTCTGCAGGAAATCTTTCGCCTTATCCCACAGAAGATGAGCCACATTCTTCGCACCGGGCAGCCGGTAATTGGGAAGCTCCATAACAAAGGGCACAGCCTCTCCGCTGAACATAGTCTTCCGAAGGAGCAGAGCCATCAGGATTCCCATGATGATTCCGCCGAAATACAGAGCGATCATGACTATGGCCCCATAATCCGGAAAGAACGCCGCCGTGAAGAACGCGTAGATCGGAAGCTTAGCCGAACAGCTCATAAACGGCGTAAGCAGGATCGTCATCCGTCTGTCACGCTCCGAGGGGAGCGTTCTGCTTGCCATGACTCCCGGTACCGTACAGCCGAATCCGATCAGCATAGGAACGATGCTTCTTCCTGAAAGACCGATCTTTCTGAGAAGTTTATCCATAACAAACGCCACTCTTGCCATATAGCCGCTGTCTTCCAGAAGCGACAGAAAGAAGAATAATGTGACGATGATCGGAAGAAAACTCAGTACGCTTCCAACGCCGTTGAAAATGCCGTCGATCACCAGAGAATGCAGCACGCTGTTTACATGAGCCGCCGTCATCCAGGCGTCCGCCATGTTTCCAAGCGCCGTGATCCCCATATCGAGAAGATCGGAAAGAAACGCTCCGATCACTCCGAAAGTCAGGAAGAATACAAGCGCCATAATACCTACAAAACAGGGGATCGCGGTAAACTTCCCGGTAAGTATCCTGTCTATCTTCTCGCTCCTGATATGTTCCCTGCTTTCCCGCGGTTTCACTACAGTTTCCTCACAGACTCTTTCTATAAAGTCAAACCGCATGTGGGCAATGGCCGCGGAACGGTCAAGGCCGCGCTCGTTTTCCATCTGTTTTACAATATGTTCCAGGGTTTCTTTCTCGTTCTGATCCAGATTCAGCTTTTCCAGGATCAGGCTGTCCCCTTCCGCCAGCTTCGCCGCCGCAAATCTTACAGGGATCTGTGCGCTTTTTGCATGATCCTCGATCAGATGCATGATGGCGTGAAGACATCTATGTACTGCCCCGCCGTCCTCTTCGGCGTCGCAGAAATCAATTTCCTCCGGTTTTTCCTGGTATTTTGCCACATGAAGGGCATGAGCCACCAGCTCATCGATTCCTTCATTTTTCGCGGCGGAAATAGGCACTACCGGGATTCCCAGCATTTCTTCCATCCGGTTGATACGGATAGAACCGCCGTTTTCTCTCACTTCATCCATCATGTTCAGAGCAAGGACCATAGGGATATCCAGCTCCATAAGCTGCATGGTAAGATAAAGGTTTCTTTCAATATTCGTAGCGTCTACAATGTTGATAATGCCCTTCGGATGCTCGTCCAGAACAAAGTTTCGCGTCACGATCTCCTCGCTGGAATAAGGCGACATGGAATAAATTCCCGGAAGATCCGTCACCAGCGTATTTTTCTTTCCCCGTATGGAACCGTCCTTTCTGTCCACGGTAACTCCGGGAAAGTTTCCCACATGCTGGCTGGATCCGGTAAGCTGGTTAAACAGCGTTGTCTTTCCGCAGTTCTGATTTCCGGCCAGAGCAAAAGTCAGCATTTCTCCCTCCGGAAGCGGATGCTCTGATTCTTTAAAATGGTATTTTCCTCCCTCGCCCAGTCCGGGATGAGGGATTGTCGTTTTTCTTTCTTTCCGCCTTTTATCCTCCGCGGCAGTTTCCTTGTCTGCGTCCCGTATATTTTCTATCTCTATTTTTTCCGCATCGGCAAGTCTCAGAGTAAGTTCATAGCTGTGGATACGAAGCTCCATCGGATCTCCCATAGGAGCGTATTTCACCATGGTCACTTCTCCCTGGGGGATCAGTCCCATATCGAGAAAATGCTGTCTCAGCGCCCCCTCTCCGCCTACAGAACGTATCGTTGCCGTTTTTCCAATCGGAAGGTCTTTTAATGTCATTTTCTGTCCCCTCTTTTCCGTATTTCAAAAAACGATAATAGCGTTAGTGTACATCGACGCCTCTGGTCATTTATACAAAGTAAGCCTAATCTAATAAATACGATTTGTCAATATGGGAGAGAGAAAATTTTTATCCGGCATTTTCCAGAACTATGCCTCTTTTTCCATCGGTCTGTCCGGCAGTATGATCCTCACCCGGGTTCCCAGTTCCGTCCGGGAAAGAATTTCAAAATATCCTTTATGTTTGTCAATGATCCATTTTGCGATTGCCAGTCCCAGACCGGTTCCCTGGCGGCTCCGCACCTCGTCCGCCCGGTAAAACCGTTCAAACATGTGCTCCACATCCGCCTCTGCCATACCGATTCCTGTATCCTGCACCTGCAGGTAGGGAACACTGTCTTTTGTTTTTCCGAAACTTAAGATGATCTCATCCCCTTCATGAGTATATTTGGCGGCATTGTCCACCAGTATCCTGACTGCCTGCTTCAAAAGAGCGCTGTCCGCCTGTACCCCAGGTTTCTCTTCAGATTTTACAAAACGGTATATATGGTTCTCGTCTATCATCAGGGATTCTTCATAAATCTCCTCCATCAGTCCGTCAAGATATACTGTCTCCAGATTCAGCTTCGTCTTGCCGCTGTCGCCCCGGGCCAGAAAGAGAAGCTGTTCCACCAGATACTTCATATGCTCTGATTCATGCTGGATCGCCTCGATTGATTCCTTCAGAACCTTTTCATCCCTGCTGCCCCACCGGGCCAGCATATTGGCGTACCCCTGAATCACGGCAATGGGAGTTCTCAGCTCATGAGAAGCGTCGTTTACAAATCGTGCCTGCTGGCGGTAGGAATCACGCATCCTCACCAGAAGGTTATTCATCGCCGCTTCAATTCCCTGAAGATCAGAGTCCCCAAAAGAAAGCAGCTCGGACTCTTCCGGCTGCAGGCTGGAAATGGCCTCTTCGATCTGCTGGTATTTATCCTCGGAAAAAGTCATTTTGCTGAGTTCATCCGCTTTCAGGGCGATTTCATTGATCGGAGCCAGGATATGCCGTATGCGCTGCTCTTCTCTGGCATAAACGGTACACAGATTTAAAAGCTGAATGACCAGAACAGCCGCCAGCAGTATCCCGATCACCAGAAGCGTATGATAAACCTCAATGTCCATCAGCACTTTTCCGTTTCCATTCCGCACAACATACGTCATTTTTTTAATGGAGGGAAAATTCTCAATACTTCTCTGATACCCGGCTTTTATGCCGCCCAGCCGTGTGATCTCCTGATCGCAGAGCCACCCGACCGTCAGCACCACAAAAAGGAAGAAATCCCATCCCACATACATGGAAAGTTTTCTTCCGATCCAGCTCAGATGCAGTTTTCTTACGATAGAAGTCATCCTTTTTGTTTCTGTCGTTCCCCTGTTTTCACCCATAACTGAAATCCTACTCACTTTTAATCACATAACCCACACCCCGGACGGTCCGTATCATTTTTACGGAATAGACCTCATCTATCTTGGAACGGAGAAAACGGACGTAAACATCCACCACATTCGTTTCTCCCATATAGTCGTATCCGCATACCTTTTCGAGAAGTGTCTCCCGGGAAAGCACGATATCCTGATTTTCCAGAAGTGTCCGCAGCATCTTGAACTCCCGGTTGGTAAGATGGATTTCCTGTCCCTCCCAGGTTACCTGATGGCGTTTTTCCGAAAGATTCAGTTTTTTCCAGGTAAAAGTGCCCGGTTCTTCTGTACGCCCCAAAGCCGGAGCCGCTGTACTGTGAAGCTTCAGCGCCACCCGTATCCGGGCCAGCAGCTCTTCTATGGCAAAAGGCTTTGTAATATAGTCAATGGCTCCCGCGTCCAGACCTGCCACTTTATCCATAACAGCATCCCTGGCGGTCAGAAGGATCACCGGAGCGGAGTTATGCTCCTGCTGGAGGCGCCTCAGCACCTCCAGCCCATTCAGGCCCGGAAGAAGGATATCAAGAAGGATCAGATCATAATCTTCCTCCTCCGCCATGCGAAGTCCTTCCCTTCCGTTTCCGCTTTTGCTTACCTGGTATCCTTCATGGAGCAGCTCCAGCTCCACAAATCTCGCCAGTTTTTCTTCGTCTTCAATGATCAGAATGTGCGCTCCCATAAACCTCTCCCTGTTTTATCTTTCTCCGGTTCCTTTTTCTCCGGGATTACAGCTTCTCATATTCGTCCTTTACCTTGTCTGCCAGATCGCTGGCTTTATCCATAGCCTTATTCACCCCGTCCAGATTGTCCTTTCCCTTAAAGGAATACCTGCATTCAAAAAACAGCGCTACGATCATTGCGGGGATCAAAAGCTTCCAGAAGAAAAGAAGCAGAAGTATCAGCGCCCATACAGGCATGTGGAAAATCTCTTCTTCCTTTCTGGTAATATAAAAGGAATTGTCTTTGCTCTTCTGAAAAAGAATCTTGAAAAAATGTCCCGCTTTCTTAAAAAAGCTTTCGTTTCCCGTCTCTTCCTGCTCCTGTACCTTATCCTTTACCGATACATACTGTGACTGTTCCTCGTAATTGGTGGTGTAGGTTTCCCTGGAAGGAGATTTTACCTTGCCCTTTTTTTCCAGATAGACCATAGCGTCCAGAAGATCCCAGTCTGAAGCTTCCAGGGCCTCCTTTGCTTCTTCGTAAGATACGTTTGCCCGTTCTCTTAATTTTTCAACCTTTTCTAACTGTTCCATATTTTCACCTTTTCCCTTCAAAGATTTATCAGAAATCTGTTTCTTTCTGTTTACAGGTCATACTTTAACAGAGATTTCTTAATTCCTCTTTGAAGGAAAATTAAAATCACATTAAAATTTTTATCCTTCCACATCATAGCACTGTATTATCGGACAGTACAGAAAAATTTCCCCGTTTTCCAGGGATAAGGCCCGACCCTGTGCCTCCCGCGGGGACCTCCGGAGGCTGATAAAGTTCATGGACAACTGTCCGCCGCTTATATATAATATAGTAAGACGGATTTCTTCATTTTTACATATCGTCAGTATACGGGTTTAAGCAAGGAGATTCTACTCATGGAAATTATTATCAGAAAGTTTAAAAAAGAAGATATAAAAGACGCCGTTCTCATCTGGAATCAGGTGGTTGAGGACGGCAGGGCATTCCCGCAGACAGAGTTTCTGGACGAGAAAACGGGAATGGATTTTTTTGAGGAGCAGTCCTTCACCGGAATCGCATACAGCTCCGGCTCCGGGGAAATCGTCGGTCTTTATATCCTGCACCCCAATAATATCGGGCGCTGCGGACATATCTGCAATGCAAGCTACGCGGTAAGGCGGGACGCCCGGGGACAGCATGTAGGAGAACAACTGGTCCGCCACTGTCTTTCCATGGCAAAAGATCTGAATTTTCGTATTCTGCAGTTCAATGCCGTTGTCCGCTCCAATACTGCAGCTCTTGCCCTTTATAAAAAACTGGGCTTTGTTCAGCTTGGGATCATACCGGGCGGTTTTCGCCTGAAAGACGGCTCCTATGAGGATATCGTTCCGCACTATCATCTTCTGTAAGCGAAAACCGCCGGATCAGACAGGGCTTTCCGGCTTTTTCCGGATCCTCCGGCTGACAGCCTCTGTCCGGGATTCTGGTTCAGGCCCGGAATGCTTCCGCGATTCCGCTGAGGCCGTACCGATCCGCCAGATCCTGGATCCCTGTCATGATCTCCTCTCTGCTGAAATCATGTTCTTCCAGAAAATCGTCTGATTTTCCGTTCAGCGCATAATAGAATAAAAGACCCGCTTCAAGATTTTTCCGTTCTTCATCGTCCTCGCCGGAAGTCAGGTCATACAGACGGTTTTCCGCCTCGTCGATTTTTCCCTCTTCCATAAGAGCCAGAAGACTTTCCAGCGTTTCTCTGGTCTCCCTGTCCTCAAGAACCTCGGGAGTCAGCTCCGGCGATTCCACCTGAAACAGCATTTTCATTACCGCCCGCACCATTTCACGGATCTGGCGCAGTATATAATCGTCCTGCAACATACGATTTCTCCTTTCTCTGCCTTCCGTTCCTTTCATCCTGCTCAGAAAGACAGCTGCAGCACCTTCTTCTGGCTGCCTGTACTTAGCTTATCACAAAGCCTTCCCTGCTTCCAGTGAATTTTTTGTGTAAATGTCCGCTCTGCCTTTCTGTACCGCCGCTGTTTTCACAGTCTTAAAATCATCTGAAAAGATATGGCAAACCGCCTTCTGCAATGATATAATCGAATCACTCAGTATTACCGTTATCTTCAGAAAGGAGCCTCACATATGGCATTTATTAGCATATTTGATGTAATCGGCCCCAATATGATCGGGCCTTCCAGTTCACATACGGCAGGCGCCTGTTCTATCGCTTATCTGGCGCAGAAAATGGCCCCCGGCCCTATTGTGTCCGCGGATTTCACTCTCTACGGATCTTTTGCGCGGACCTACCGCGGGCACGGAACGGACCGGGCTCTGCTGGGCGGCATCATGGGTTTTGCCACAGATGACAGGCGCATTCCTGATTCCTTCCGGATTGCCCGGGAAAAAGGCCTCTCCTATCACTTTTCCATTAACAAGGAAGAAGAGGAGATACACCCGAATACTGCGGACATCTGTATGAAAACCGCTGACGGAAAAACACTGACGGTACGCGGAGAATCCCTGGGCGGAGGAAAGGTACGGATCACCAGAATCAATCAGGTGGACGTAGATTTTTCCGGAGAATACAGCACTCTGATCGTTATTCACTCTGACAAGCCCGGAGTGGTAGCGCATATTACAAAATGTCTGAGCGACAGAAACGTAAACATTGCTTTTATGAAGCTCTTCCGCGAAGCCAAGGGACAGACGGCATACAGTATTGTGGAATCCGACGGAAAGCTTCCCGAAGATATTTCCGCGGATATCCGGGAAAATATGTACGTGCAGGATGTTATGCTGGTGCAGCCCTGATAGTTCCGGCAAATTTACAAAATTCAAGGAGGAATCGTTTATGGACTTTAAAAGCGGAGCCGAGCTTCTGGCTCTCTGCGGTGAATATCAGTGCCCTATATCTGAAATTATGAAAAGACGGGAGTGCAGTCTGGGAGAAACTGACCAAAGGACAGTCACTGCCAGAATGAGAAAGGCCTGGGAGATTATGAAGGAATCTGCTTCCTCTCCCATCACCTCTCCCCGGAAATCTATCGGCGGTCTCATCGGCGGAGAGGCCCGGCTTCTCAGAGAACATGATGCGGCGGGAAAATCCATTTGCGGAAGTGTTCTGTCCCGCGCCATTGCCTATGCCTGCGCTGTTTTGGAAGTCAACACATCCATGGGGCTGATCGTAGCCGCGCCTACCGCCGGTTCTTCCGGCGTTGTTCCCGGACTTCTTCTGGCTCTGAAGAAAGAATATCATATTTCCGACGATAAAATTATAGATTCCCTTTTCAACGCAGGCGCTGTGGGATATCTGGCTATGAGAAACGCAACTGTAGCCGGAGCTGTAGGCGGCTGTCAGGCCGAAGTGGGAATCGCTTCCGCCATGGCCGCTTCCGCTGCTGTGGAACTTATGGGAGGCTCTCCGGATCAATGTCTTGGCGCCGCCTCCACCGTACTTATGAATATGCTTGGACTTGTCTGCGACCCTATCGGGGGACTGGTGGAGTGTCCCTGCCAGAGCCGCAACGCCGCGGGAGTGGCAAACGCTCTTACCGCTGCGGAAATGGCCCTGAGCGGTATCCGTCAGATCATTCCTTTTGACGAAATGCTGGCCGCCATGTACTCTGTAGGCAAAAAACTTCCCTACGAGCTGAGAGAGACGGCTCTGGGCGGCTGCGCCGCAACGCCGTCGGGGTGCAGGTTTTCCTGTGAAAAAAGCATATGATCCGTTTTAAGCGTGAGGACATTATGGTTAAAAAAGCTTGGTTAGTCACATTGACCAAGATACTAACCAAGCTACTGACCATACATATGGAGTCTGTGAAGAGTCCTCTGTAATTAAAAAAGAAGTCTCCAGTCAAAAAATAAATGGGATTACCCTGTTATTAATATTCCGATAAACCGAAAATATCCCTCAGAGTATTGATGATATCTGCTTCCTGATCTTTTCTGGCTTTTTCCGGCAGTTCACAAAACTCCAATGGTATTTCCGATACAATTCTCAGAATATCATTTCTGTGCTTTTTTATATCTCTGGAATCTACATGTTCGCCCTGCTCCATTTTTTGATTCAAGTCAAGCCACGCCTTTACTTTAAAGGCAATTAACCCGGTTGGTTTTAATACCGTTATCCCATCTATAATATTCCTCTCCCTTAAGAGTAGTTCATAATACGAATCATCCAATAAGATAGCTGAAAGACTGGAAACAGAATCATCTATAATTTCTGTGCAAATTCTTTGGTCTGCGCCTCGATTACGAGTACCATATCCAGATCTTTTGTGGCTCTGAAATCCAGGTCATTATTATGAAAAGAAAGATCACAGGCTGCGCCACCAATCAAAACGTACTGGTCTGTAAATTCTGAAAAGTAATCATAAAATATATCCAATCCTTTTACCATACATACTCCTCCAGCATTTTCTCTAAGGCAGTTTCCACTCTGGGATCATCCACATCCTTCAACAACAAGTAAATAGACAGCGGATCAATGATATTTCCGTTATAAAAAGGAATGCAATATCCTATTTCCTGAACCACACATCCTGGTATTTCATCACGAGGAATCTGTCTTTCCTGATCAATTCCTTTTTCTCTAATTTCATATTTTGTAATCGCGTATGTGGGATATGAATTATCCTCCAGCATTGACAATTCCGCCAATCCCGACATTCCACTCTTTATAGATATATTAGAAAGATTTCGTTCCAGATAATATTCTCTCACCAACGGAGTCCTCAAAAATGGCCTAATAGTGCCCCATATTTCTTTTTTACTGCCTATTTTTATATATCTTCGGCTTCGTCCTCTTTTTGCTAAAACAGGAATTCCAAGGCTTTCTATCTCGTCAAAGACTCTTGTGACAGACATTTTAGATACCTTTATCTGTTCTGCAACCACAGTCACCGTAAGATCATCCCATTCTTCATAAAGAGCTATCAGCAGAAATTTCTGCGTAAGAAACGAAATTTTTAAACAAGGCTTTATCACCCTCGCTTCATTCTGTTTAAGCAGCAAACCTAGGAACGGAATATAAACCTGATGGTTCTCCCAGACAAAAGGAATCCCTTCTTCCAGCATTTTATCCCTGGAATAATAATTCATATTGTTTAAATAAAGCACACAATACACGCCTGCCAGATGTTCTATCTGCCTTTGCTGTCTGCGTAATGCTGCCATACCGAAATTTTCTTCTGGTTTGGCCAAAATACATATCTGATCCATAATTTTCATTCGGTAAAACTGATAATTCGTCCGCAGCACCAGCGGAAACTTTTTTATCTCTTTATATGGAATTATTTCCACCTTTTGATGCAAAGTTTTCTCAATAAAATCTTTCATATCATCACCTGAAATTTTAATATTTAAATTGTAACTTATTTTATGTTATAAGTCAAATTCTATGTACTAAGTAGTGTTTTCAAAAGAAAAGTTCACAGTTTTTTCACAAAAAATTAGCACTCGCCTCTTGACAGTGCTAACAACGAGTGTTATAGTACACTTAGAACAAAGGAAGGGGAACAAAAAGAAGCAAAACAAATCCGTTGAGCTTCATCATAAACCTCCCGGTTCTGAGAATAATAACAAATAATCTTAGATTTTTTATAAAGGAGAGATGACTTATGTTGATGCCTAGTATTTTTGGAGAAAACTTATTTGATGATGATTGGATGAACTTCCCGTTTGACAATGATTTCTGGGGAAAGAAAAATCCTCTGTACGGCAAACACGCACAGAATATGATGAAGACAGATATCCGTGAGAAGGACGACAGCTATGAGCTGGACGTAGACCTTCCGGGATTTAAGAAGGACGAGATCAAGATTCAGTTAAAGGACGGCTATCTTACCTTATCCGCTGCCAAAGGTCTTGATAAGGACGAACAGGACAAGAAAGGCAATTATATCCGCAGAGAGCGTTACGCAGGCGCTATGCAGAGAAGCTTCTATGTAGGCGACGCCGTTGCGCAGGATGAGATCCATGCGAAATATGAAGACGGTATCCTGAAAATCTCTATTCCGAAAAAAGATCCGAAAAAGGTTGAACATAAAGGATACATTTCCATTGAAGGCTGATGCCTTTTCCCTCCGCATTCCGGGGCTCCTAAAGGAGCCCCGTTTTTTATGGCCGCCTGAACTCAGGACGCAGAAACACAGGTTCCGCGTTCCTCTTTCTTCTTTTCCTTTGACAATATATCTTACATTCATTACAATAATTCCAGACAAAATTTTATATACCTGATATCCAGCAAAAATATATCATCTGAATTTTTATAAAGAAAGGCGGATCTCTTATGAAATACGATTTTACCACAATTATGGACCGGAGAGGAAAAGACGCCATTGCCGTAGACATCCCCTGTTCCGGCGGCGGAGAAGGTTTTTTTGCCGATGCACAGATAAAGGAAGGGTTTTCTGTTATTCCCATGTGGGTAGCGGATATGAATTTTCCAACGGTCCCCACAATCCCGCAGGTAATCGCCCAGCGGGCCGCGCATCCGGCATATGGATATTTTCAGCCCCGGAAGGCTTACTATGACGCTGTGATTCACTGGCATGAGCAGAGCTACGGCACTACCGGCCTTACACCGGAATGTATCGGTTACGAAAACGGCGTTCTGGGCGGTGTGGTCAGCGCTCTCAAAATCTTTTGCCAGCCGGGAGACTCCATCATCATCCAGTCTCCTACCTATATCGGTTTCACCCACTGCGCAGAGGACAACGGATGGAAACTTGTCCTTAATCCTCTGATCCAGGATGAAACGGGAATCTGGCGCATCGACTACAAAGATCTGGAAGAAAAAGTCTCCTCCGGAAAAATCCACGCCGCCATCTTCTGTTCTCCTCATAATCCCGCAGGCCGCGTATGGGAACCCTGGGAAATTGAAAAACTGATGGATATTTACAGAAAATATGACGTATATGTTGTCTCTGATGAAATCTGGGCGGATCTTACCATGCCCGGCTTCCGCCATACCCCGACTCAGATGGTCTCTGAGGACGCCCGGATGCGCACCGTCGCTCTTTACGCTCCTTCCAAAACCTTTAATCTGGCAGGGCTGGTAGGCTCCTACCATGTGATCTACAATCCTTATCTCAGGGAAAGAGTTACAAAAGCCGGGGACTCCACCCATTATAATTCCATGAATATGCTTTCCATGCATGCGCTGATCGCCGCCTACAGCCAGGAAGGACGGGAATGGCTGGAAGAGCTTCGACAAGTGTTAAATAAGAATCTGGATTATGCGGTCTCCTTCATTCATACGCATTTTCATGGAGTGAAGACCCGAAAACCGGAGGGAACCTATATGCTCTTTCTGGATTGCACGCAATGGTGCCGTGAAAACCATACAGATATCGAAACGCTTCAGCGCTCCGGCATCGAAGCCGGCGTAATCTGGCAGGACGGACGGCCTTTCCACGGAAACTGCCACATCCGTCTGAATCTTGCCTTGCCTCACAGTCTTGTAAAAGAGGCTTTTCAGCGGATGGAAAAATATGTTTTTGTTTCCCGCTGATAAGACTGCTGATGTTTCATACTTCTGAAACTTATATTTTCTGGCTGATTTTTTATATTTTTTACAGCTCCAATATCAAAGTGTACACTATACTATGCCTTTCGCATATCAAAAACGCTTCTTTCGGAGGTCCGTTTTTGTATGTGAAAGGCATTTTTTCCTGGCAGAAATCTTATATTCTCTGTCATTTTATATATTTAAGCACATAAATCAAAAGTTTTATAATAATATCAGGAAAAGGAGGTGTATCTTTATGAAAAATCAAAAAACAATCAGTTTTGCAGCAGCAGCCGCGCTTCTCTTTACCGGAATCTCCGCCGGCGGTGTCATTGTACAGGGAGCCGAAACTCAGGAAGCCGGAACTTATGCCTTTATCTCAAAATCCATGGACAATCCTTACAATTTTGCTATGGCCGAAGGATTTCAGGAGGTTATAGAGGAGGCCGGAGGAGAATGTGTCGTAAACCATCCCCTCAATCCATACGCAGACGACCAGATCACTATTATCGATTCTCTGATTTCTCAGCATGTGGATGCCATCGCTATTGCCGCCAATGATGAAACCCGTCTTACGGAGTCTCTGAACGAAGCAAAAGCCGCAGGAATCCAGATCATCACCCTGGATTCTGATACAGACCATTCCGCCCGGACTACCTTCTGCAACCAGGCGGATACGGAATTGATCGCTCAGACTATGATGGACGCCGTATATGATATTTCCGGAGGAGAAGGAGAATATGCGATCCTTTCCACCACCACTTACGCAACAAATCAGAACGCCTGGCTGGAAGCAATGCAGAACCTGGCCGCCTCTGACGACAAATATTCTTCCCTGACTTTAGTTGATATCGCTTATGGTGAAGATAAGGCGGAAGAATCCTCCGAAAAAACCCAGGATCTTCTGGAAGCGCACCCTGATCTGAAGGTTATCTGCGCGCTTACCTCCTCAGGCATTACAGCAGCGGCTAAAACGATTTCCGAAGCAGAGACTTCTGTAAAGATCACCGGACTGGGAATGCCTTCTGAACTGGAAGCCTATATAGGAACCGGAGAAGACGCGCCCTGCCCTTACGCTTATCTGTGGAATCCAAAGGATCTGGGACGTCTGGCCGCATCTGCCTGTCTGTCGCTGGTATCCGGCGAGATCACCGGACAGGCCGGCGAAAGTGTGGAGGCTGACTCTATAGAAGGAAGTCCTTTTGAGATCACTGCTTTGCCTGACGATCCTGAGGCTACGGAAATTCTCCTTGGAAGCATGACCTGTTTTACCCCTGACAATGTCAGCCAATGGGCGGAGGTATTCTGACAGAATCGCTCAGTCCTCCCCTTTTCTGTACCGCAGAGGAGTACATCCGAACATTTCACGGAAAAGTTTTCCAAAATAGCTTACTGAACTGAAGCCGCAGCTTTCGCTGATGTCAATTACTGTAGCATTGGTGCTTCTGAGCATCTGGGCCGCATCCACGTGCGCTGATCCCGACGCTTTCCGCAATATCTCTGACCTGTATATTTTCCATGTAATGCGCATGAATAAAGCTTACCATACTGCGCAGCCGTTCCGCGTCCGCCATTCGGCTTCCTGCGGAAACATTCTCTTTTCTGAAATCCTCGGTAGCTTCCAGCAAAAGACACCATAGTTCTCCTAAGACGGAACGTATCATGAATAATTGATAAAAACCGCATCGCCTGCCCGAAGGATGAGAGAATGTTCCGGCGTCTGGAGGCAGAGCGTTCCCGAAACCACATAGTCAATTTCCAGAGCTGTATGCCAGTGCCAGCTCCTTCCGATCAGATTGTCCAATTCTACCTCCAGACAGGTATATGGAAAATCCTCAGATAGAGAGGTAAGAATTTCCTGTCTGTTTTCATTTAGGCGAAATTCGCCAGAATAGATCGTCATATCTGCAATTATCCTCATAATATATTGAATATTTTATACTATTAATGATATAATAAATTAACTTTAAAGTACATGTCTTTTTTTACAAAAACAAAATAAAAGGAGGTCGTTTTATGGAATCTAAGATGTTCAAGATCTATGCCCGCAGCGATGAGCGTATCCAGCTCAAAGTCTATCCGGGACACTTTGCCACTCCCCAGTCTCACATCACTCATTTTATGGATATCACCACCATGAAGTCCCGAAGCTCAGAGGCAAGAAGAATTGCGGAAGCTCTTGCCGTCCACTATGAGGCATCTATTCCTATTGACACTATTGTGTGCATGGACGGCCTGGAGGTTGTAGGCGCTTATCTGGCGGAGGAACTGACCAAGGCAGGTGTTCTCTCTCTGAACGCGCATCAGACCATTTATATCACTTCTCCGGAATATAACAGCGTAGGACAGATGATCTTCCGGGATAATGTACAGCCGATGATCCGGGGAAAGAACGTCCTGATCCTGAACGGAGCTGTCACGACCGGAGAAACCCTTGCGAGAGCTGTGGAAAGTGTTCTTTACTACGGAGGCCAGATAAGAGGGATCGCAGCGATTTTCAGTGCGGTTTCCAGTGTGGCCCAGCTTCCTGTACACTCTATTTTCCAGCAGAGAGATATTCCGGATTATGGAAGCTATAAATCCCACGACTGTCCTATGTGCAGAAATCATCAGAAAATTGACGCCATTGTAAACGGCTCCGGTTACTCAAAGCTCTGACATCCCGCGGATATCTATAATTCTGATTATCCGCTGCACAAAGAAAAGCCATGCAGAGAACGTTTTTTGCTTTCTGCATGGCTCTTCCTGCCGATGATGATCGAAATAGAAGAATCTTTGCCGCACCGCGCTGTTTACGGGTTCTTCAGATCTACTGTTTCACCCAGCGTATTGGTTCCTACAGCAGTATTCCTGTCGACCGTGTACCAGTCGAAGGTAGCCGTGTGATCTCCCATATCTTCATATAAGTGGATCGACACCATATTTCCATCGGTGCTGTCAACCACCACATACTGAGGAGAGATACCTGAATTGCGCGCCTCGCAGTATGTTCTTGCCATAGTACACAGCTCTTCATCCGTATAGCCTGTACTGCCTGCATTCCCCGTCTGTCCGGTCTGGTCTTCTTTTCCCCACTTCCGGATTTCTTTCAGCGTATATCCGCCCCACATACTTTCTTCATTTTGCGTCAGCAGGACACAAAAAGCGGACGTATAGGACGGCTCTTCCGAAAATTCCGGCGCGTATTGGACGCTTCCCTCTATCTGGATATCTGTTTTCGATATCCGGCTTACTTTGCTGATATCCGGCCGCTCATGTCCATATGCCGCCGAAGGAGTAAAACCGCCGATTTCTATATTCCCGTCCGTCAGCTTCATATTCCCGTTCATCTCATAGTCGCTTCTTCCCACAGAGTTCTGCAGATAGGCTTTCAGCTTGTCCTCCGGAATTTTCCATCCGCTTGTACCTCCGCTCAGTTCCGTAATCTCCGGCGCGGTTCCGTCAATAAAGGGAACTGACAGCCAGACAGACCAGGTGAGAAACCTGTCTAAAAAGTCCTGATCAATTTCTTTATTTTCCGAAAAATACATTCCATTTTCCCCGGCGTCCACAGCCGCCAGAAGATCCAGAAGATCTGTTACCTTCTCCTGAACGTCTTCACTCAGCACAGGCGCTTCCTCTGCCGCCAGACACGGCTGGGCAAAAAACAGCACTGCTATAATGAGACATAAAACCTTTTTCATAAATATCCCTCCCTTTTCTGAAAATACATATGATTCTTTTTTATTATATTAAATCTTTCTGCATTTCTCAATATTTCCGTACCGTTTCCGTGGATTTTCCCCCTCTTGTCCCCCATCCTGATTCAGGTTATAATAAATTGTTGTTCCTCTCTGCCTTTTCCGGCAGGTGAGACAGAACCGTTGTACCGGCGGATACTCAAATCCGCCGCTGAAATAATCTGAACAGGAGATGAATATCTGTGAATAAAAAAGAAATCGCTGAAATAAAGAAACAATTTACCCCTGCCAACTGTGCCATTACCCGCATCTGCGGCTGCTATGTAGACGGCGAAAAGAATATCAAGACGAAATTAAAAGAGGCGTTTCTCTCTCTTTCTGAGGAGGAGGCTTTCAAATACTTTGAAATTTTCCGCAAGACTCTTTCCGGAACTCTCGGCAAAAATCTCATCAATATGGAATTTCCGCTGGAGCAGGAAAAGGAGGGCGGCGCCCAGGAATTTCTTCTTCGTCTGAGAGGAAGCAAGCTGCAGGACGAAGATCTGCTGGATGAATTTTATGATAAAGTGATCCAGTCCTATGATTACGGTGAAAATTACTATATCATCCTGATCCATAGCGTATATGACATTCCCGGTAAATCTTCCGACGGCACAGAAATGTTTGACGCTTCCGATGAAATTTACGATCATATCCTCTGCAGCATATGCCCGGTGAAGCTGTCCAAGGCGGGGCTCTGCTATAACGCGGAAACAAACAACATTGAAGACAGGATCCGGGACTGGATCGTGGAAATGCCGGATCTCGGCTTTCTTTTTCCGGTGTTTAATGACCGCAGCACCGATATCCACGGGCTTCTCTATTATACAAAGAATGCGGAACAGCTCCGCACTTCTTTTGTAGACGAACTTTTCGGCTGCGCCGCTCCCCTTTCCGCAGGAGGACAGCGGGATTCCTTTAATGCCCTGGTGGAGGAAACGCTGGGAGAGGACTGCGCCTATGATACTGTTATGAATATTCATGAAAAACTGAATGAATGGGCTGAATCGCAGAAGGATGCCCCGGAACCCGCTGTTCTTACAAAACCGGAAGTCAAACGTCTTTTTGAGGAATGCGGTGTAAAAGAGGATAAGTTGGAGACCTTTGACGCCTGCTACGAAGCTACGGCAGGAGAAGACGCCGCTCTTATGGCTTCCAATATTACAAACACCAGAAGAATGGAGATCAAAACTCCTGATGTGGTGATCCATGTAGATCCCGACCGGGCAGAGCTTGTCGAGACCAGAGTGATCGACGGCAGACGCTGCCTGGTGATCCCTATGGAAGATAACGTGGAAATCAACGGCATCCGCGTGACAGCAGGTCCCAGGGAGACTTCCGCCACATCCCTGGACAACTCTGCCTCCGGTGAGGGGAAAGATATGGAATAAATACGAAACGCCAAAATGTCCGCATCACATTTTCATATGTCCGCACAACAATTACAAAATCTATTGACAACCGCCATAATTCCGACTATAATCTTCCATGGCAATTACATATTGTGCCAGCAGAAAGCTGCAGGAAAGAGGCCCTGCCCGCCGAAGGAATCACACTCTCAGGCGTTTTCAAAAGAAAACAGGACTGCAGCCGGATGGCTCTCTGGAGAATCCCGGTCAACGGGTGCCGAAGGTGAAAGGAAACGGAAGTTTCTGAATCTCTCAGGCAAAAGGACAGTGAATGAATACTCGGACTGCAGATATCTTATCTGTTTTTTTGTGCATGGCGATATCAATGTACAGATTACAGACTGCATTATCCCTGCATACCTGTATCAGGTTCACCGGAGTTTTATTCTCCTGTGGGCCTTTTTATTTTTTAGGAGGGGAATTATGGAACTTATCACAAACATTGTAAACAGTGTCAACACATTTCTCTGGGATTACGCTCTGCTGATCCTTCTTCTTGGAAGCGGCGTTTTCTTCACCTTCATGCTCCGCTTTATCCAGATTCGGAAATTCGGCGCCGGAATGAAAGCCCTGTTCGGAAACTTTTCTCTTCATGGAAAAAGCGGAGAAAACGGACTCAGCTCCTTCCAGGCTCTGACCACTGCGATTGCCGCTCAGGTAGGAACAGGAAATATCGCAGGAGCAGCCACCGCCATCGCGGCCGGCGGTCCGGGAGCGATTTTCTGGATGTGGGTGAGCGCCTTCTTCGGCATGGCTACCATCTACGCCGAAGCGGTTATGGCGCAGCATACCAGGGTTGTCAAAGACGGCGCTTTTACAGGCGGCCCTGTCTATTATATCCAGTCCGCGTTTAAAGGACGCTTCGGCCGTTTTCTGGCAGGATTTTTTTCCGTTGCCCTGATCCTGGCCCTTGGATTTATGGGAAACATGGTACAGTCCAATTCCATCGGAGATTCCTTTAAAAACGCCTTTAACGTAAGTCCTCTGGCTGTGGGAATCTGCGTGGCAGTCGTGGCCGGATTTATTTTCCTGGGCGGCATCCGCAGAATCGCCCGGTTTACGGAAAAGATCGTGCCTTTGATGGCGCTCCTGTACATTGTTGGCTGCCTGATCATCCTCTTTACCCACCTTTCCGGTGTGGCAGATGCCTTTAAAAATATTTTCGTAGGAGCTTTTTCTCCTCAGTCCGTAGCCGGAGGCGCCCTGGGCGTTACTGTACAGAAAGCCATGCGCTACGGTGTTGCCCGTGGATTATTTTCTAATGAGGCAGGTATGGGATCTACTCCTCACGCTCATGCCACGGCGGACGTGGAGCATCCGGCGGATCAGGGTATTATCGCTATGATGGGAGTATTTATTGACACCTTTATCATTCTTACCCTTACGGCTCTTGTGATCCTTTCCACAGGGGTATGGAACAACGGACTGACCGGATCTGCCCTGGCCCAGAGCGCTTTCGACGCTGCATTCGGCTCTTTCGGCAAGATATTTGTAGCTATCTGTATGCTGTTCTTCGCTTTTACCACTATTGTGGGATGGTATTATTTCGGAGAAGTCAATGTCCGCCACCTTTTTGGAAACAAAGCGGTAAAAATCTACGCTGTTCTGGTAGTGATCTTCGTTATTACCGGCTCTACCCTGAAAGTGGATCTTGTATGGAACATGTCCGACATGTTTAACGGCCTGATGGTGCTTCCCAATCTGATCGGCCTTCTTGCCTGTACGGTAGTGGTGCGCAGGCTGACGAAGGAATACGAGGAAAAGAAGAAATCGCAGTCCTTATAAAATAAGAGTCATAATTTATTGTTTTGGCTCCGCACAAAAGTATATGCGGAGCCAAAACAAAATTTTAAAATCTTTTCAGGCTTTCATTGCTTCAAGTGCGGAAATCTTTACCGCTCTGTTCGACGGGAAGAATCCCGCCCCCACCCCCATGAACACAGAAAAAAGAACAGCGGCGCCGATCAGCCACAGCGGAATAATAGAAAGAGCCGTTTCTGAAGATCCTGTATCCATCATAGCCATCATGGCGTCCCCTGTAAGCGACGCCCCCATATAAGTGTTCATAATCCAGGATACGACGCAGCTTACCAGTGAACCGGCAATTCCTCCGACAAAGCCGATCATACCGGCTTCTATAAGAAACTCTTTCCGGATATCTGAGAGAGAACAGCCCAGAGCTTTCAAAATTCCGATTTCTCTTGTCCTTTCCACTATAGACATAATCATTGTATTGGCAATTCCGATGGCGGCCACGAAAAGGGAGACTGCGCCCAGTCCCGCCAGCATCATCTGCTTTTGTTTCACACTTTCTTCCATAGGTTTTCGAAGGCTTTCCATAGAGCTGGTCTGGTATCCCAGCCTTTTAATTTCTTTTTCCACGGAGTCCACATGGCTGATATCATCTACATCCACCAGAACCCGGGAATATTCCCTGCTTAATTTAATGTTTGTCTCTTTGCGGATTTCTTTCTGGATACGGTCGAAATCACGCATCCCCATAATAATTCCGCCCTCGGTTTCATCTCCCTTATCAAAATCCTGTTTCGTTACCCCGACAACCGTCAGCTTCTGAATGCCTTTCCAGGATGCTTTGGCACTGTTTTGTTCCTGGACGCCGTCCGCTGCTTTTTCTTCCTTTTTCGCCACTTCGACGGGAGTCTGAAGAATCGGGAAATAAGGCTGAGCATTCTCATCGCTCCAATAATCCACCATATTTTTTCCGTCAGGTCTCCTGCTGTCCACAAACTGGTAGGCAAGGTGCTCGCCTGCCAGCACTTCGTTTTCTCTTCCAGAAATCATTTTTCCATCTTTAATTTCATAGCCTGCAGCCTCAAGATCCTTTTCAGGAATTCCAACAATGGTCGTATAATTACACTGAAAACGGGCCTGGTCTCCTGCAATCAGATTAAGCTCTTCCAGATCCATCTCCTTTTTTGGTACCACCGCCTTAATATTCTGTAGCTTTCTGATTTTATCGACACCTTTTTTGTCAAGAAGGCGGCGTTTTGCAACATTCTGAGGCGCTGACGTTACAGTAATACGCATTAAATTTCCCATTCCTTCCAGCATCTGCTCCTGGGACTTTTTCATTCCAATCCCCAGGGATATCATAATAACAACTGCACAGCAGCCGATCACCACACCGGAAACTGTAAGGAGTGTCCTGCTCTTGCGCCTGTACAGATTTCGGACACTCAGACTTGCTATATCTTTAAATGTCATATTAAAAATCCTCGTTTTCCGTATCTCTTTTTCGCCTTCTAATCCGTGTTATACCAGCGCCGGCGGCCAGCAGAGTTCCCGCTCCTCCTGCGGCAAACAAACCTGTTTTTGCTTTATTTCCTTCTTTGGTATATCCCTGCTCTTCTGCTTCTGTCATATATCCTTCACTGAACATCTCCTCCTCCGGAGAAATTTCTGCTTCTGCAATCTGAAAAACTTTCTCCTTTTCCACAGTCTTTTCCTGTCCTGCAGAATTCTCATAAGTCAGAGTAATCTGAACCTTCTGGTTTCCGGCTTCTTCCGGTGTGACAAAGAAATCCAGGGTTCCGCTGGTACCTGCCTCCACGTTTCCCAGATACTTGTATGTTTCTCCGGCTTTCATCTCTGTCTTTATCACTGCTTCTACATTGCTCACAGGTATTTTCCCCTTATTTACATAAGGCAGAGAAACTGTAAACTCTTCTCCCGCTGAAGGCTCATCCATCGTCTGAATTTCTCCGGCGCTGAAGCGGTCGGGAATCTGCACCGGAATGGAAATTTTCTGCGCCGCCTCTACTTCTGTCCGTTCGCCGTTCTTCATGTATTCATATTTAAAATTCAGAGTAATATCCGCGCTGTCAGTCTTTCCGTCTTCGGAGGTCTTCAGACGGATACCTGTGCGGTAAGTTTCCTGGGGTTTCAGAACCTTCACATATACCATATTGGAGGAACCCTGCAGAGAAGCCGTCTCCCCTGTTTCTATACTTACCACCATATTTTCCACATTTAATTTTTCGTTTGTATTGCAGATATTGATATTTGTCTGAAAAGTCTTTCCGGCAGAAGCGTCTTCGTCATAATCATACTGACTGACAATAACTCTTGGAACCATGGGATCGGCATTTTTCTTCTCTTCCCCTGAGGATTCCGCTCCGCCGATATATGCTTCTCCTCCTGACGCACCATAGGATGCCGTATTGTCTACAAAAATAGCTTTGCTCTCTGACGTATTTACAGGGATCAGCAGCACCTCCTGCCGCTCTGTTTCTTGTCCCTCCGGTTCATGCTGAAAAACGGTTCTCACCTTCAGCCTTAATGTCTGTCCCTCTTCTTTTATATCTCCGGCATGAAGCCGGATATTTATTTTTTCTATTGCCCCAGGCTGTATTGTCGGCAGATCGAACGTTTCTTTTTTGTATGCTGAATGCAGACTGAGCTCTTGCGGCAGTTCCAGATTCATCCTGCCGCCCCTGATATTTCCAGATGTCCATGTATTTTTTAAAAGTACCGTGATCCTGAAACCTTTATTGGCTCTGATTCCTTTTTCCAGTTTTTCTCTTGTAATATATAAAGTACCGCTCTGACTTTTTTCCTCTTCCTGAGCCGGTTTTTCCTGCCCTTCTTCCGGATTCTTCTGCGGGCTTTGAAATTCCGGATCCGGCTGCTGCGTAGGCTGGGATTCCTGTCCCTGATTTCCTGATTGATCCGGTGTCTGCACTGGATCTCCGGATGTAAAATCAACAGAGGGAAGCTCAGTATCTGCTGGAGGGACAGAAGTCTCCTCTGAAGTTTTTTTCTCCGCATTATCAGGAGCTGACGGGGAATCGGAAAATTCCGGCAAAGTGCCATCCGGCGCCGATACCGGCGCTTTCAGCTGTTCGGCGGGATTTTGTATCTGTACATCGGCAGGCGTCTCCGACATTTCGTCTGCGCCTGCCGCCCTGCCCTCTTCTGTTATCTGTACCGGATTTTCCGGTTCCGCGCCATAAACCTGACAAGTGCTTCCCGCCAGCAGAAATATCGCTGCCACAGCGGCCGCCGCTCTTATTTTTCCTGTTTTTCTTGCTTTTTCTGTTTTCATATAAATTTCTGAAGTACCGCCTTTCCTGAACTTTTTTCTATCAATTTGAAATTACTATATAGTCCCTTCTTGTCTTCACTTTTTCTTTTGCTCATCCTTTACGATTTTCCCATCAATTAAAGTAAGAATCCGGTCCGCATAGGACGCCATATGAGGATCATGAGTGACCAGTACGATCGTCTGCTGATTCTCTCTTGCCATATCCGTAATCATACCCATAATCTGTGCCGTAGTCTTTGTATCCAGATTGCCTGTAGGCTCGTCGGCAAAGACCACCTCCGGCTTTGTTACAAATGCTCTCGCAATTCCCACTCTCTGCTGCTGGCCGCCGGACATCTGGGAAGGGTAATGGTAAATTCTTTTTTCCAGTCCCACCTGTTTCAGCAGTTCCCTCGCTCTGCGGTATCTCTCCTTTTTAGGATATCCCTGAAACATCATCGGCAGCGCTACATTCTCAAGGGCAGTAAGTCCCGGGAGGAGATTATATGCCTGAAATATAAATCCTATATGTTTTCTTCGGAAGGTCACCATGTCCCTTTCATTCAGCTTTGTAATATCAGTTTTTCCGATCAGCACCGCGCCGGATGTGGGCTTCTCCATTCCGGCGAGCTGATTCAGCAAAGTACTTTTTCCAGAACCGGAGGTGCCGAAAATACAGCATATTTCCCCTTTTTTTATATCTGCACTGACACTGTGCAGGGCAACAACTTCCTCATCTTCTAAACGGTATACTTTACGAAGTCTGCTGATCTGTATCATAGAGGGTTTTATATATTTGTTCTTTTCCATAAAAAAGACTCCTTTCTAAATCGTATTCCAAGATTAAACATCTTTTCTTAGAATAAGATTAGAAAAAAGTCTCTATTCTGTGAACAAAATATGATTTCCTAAAAACAAGAGGCTTTTATTTCTCATCCCGCACCTTTTCAAATATAATGCGAAATTCCGTTCCCTCTCCTGCAGTGCTTGAAACCGTGATCCTGCCCTGATGATACTGGACAATCTGCTGTACCAGTGAAAGACCCAGCCCCATCCCTTTTTTTCTCCGGGAATTATCGGCACGGTAGAAGCGTTCCCATATATGCGGCAGGTCTTTTTCCCCTATCCCCATGCCGTTGTCCGCTACTTTCAGTACTATCCCGGATTCTTTTTCACTGAGAATCACTTTTATCCAGCCGTTCTCCCGTCCATAACGATAGGCGTTCTGCAGGAGATTATCCAGCATCAGACGGAAAAGCTGAGGATTGATCTCCGCAGTCACACCGGTTTTGATTTCCGTTTCCATCGTAATTCCCCGCTCTGCGCTCAGCCGTCTGTCTCTGCACACGTCCTCTGTCAGTTCGCTGACATTCACTTTTTCCAGAGGGTAGTAACCTGTATCCTGTTCTATCCTTGTAAGGATAAGCAGCGTTTCAATTAGCTGGGACATACGGTATCCCTGTCTTTGAACCACTTCCAGAGCTTCTTTAAGCTCTTCTGTATCATCCGTATCCGATAACGCATACTCGCACTGTGCCAAAATAACAGAAACCGGGGTTCGCAGCTCATGAGAAGCGTTGGACGCAAATTTCCTTTCGGCCTCAAAATTCTTTTCCAGCCGGTGAAACATAGCATTAAAGGTTCTGGCAAGCGCTGAAATCTCGTCCCCGGTATCCTTAATCTCAATCCGTTTTGCGAGATCGCCGTTCTGTCTGATTTCTTCAGCTGTACGGCTAATCTGCGCCACAGGCCGCAAAAAACGGCCGGCCAGCCAATACCCTCCCAGAAGGGCGAGGATAAGAACAAAGGGAAAGACCAGAAATACATCCCTCAAAGTATAAAGGATATCTCCCATTTCCGCGGCAGAATACTGCAGTCCCCGGATCCAAAGTCCGCCCTCCTCTGCATCAATGTATCTGTCATAAAGCCAGAAGCCCGCATGATCTATTTCTATTTTCTGGAGCTGTCTGTCGTCAAAGGGGAGGGAATCAAGCTCTTCATAGAGAAAAAGGCCGCAGGCTCTGCTTTTATCTTCCCGGTAAATCATCAGAAATACATCGTCCTGTAAAAAACCTGAATTATCCGCTGTAGCTATCTCGCTTTCCCGCAGAATCTGCTGGAGCTCCGGTTCTCCGTCTATCATCTTCGCGCATTCGTCTATAACAACCTGAAGATTATCCAGAACGCTATTTTCCATTTTCAGCCTGTACAGGGATACTATGACAGCCCCCATAAGCAGGCACATGATAAAAAGAGCTGCAGAAAACCAGATAGTAATCCTTATTTTGAATTTACTTCCCTTCATTTTTGTCTTTATCCTCTTCTACGCGCATCACGTAGCCCAATCCGCGGACAGTATGAATCAGCTTTTTTTGTCCTTCTAACTCAATCTTCCGTCTCAGATAATTCATATAAACGTCAACTACATTTTCAGTTCCGTCGAAATCGTATCCCCATACATGATTCAGAATTCTCTCACGGCTCAGTATCTGATTTTTATTAACCAGAAGATACTCCAGCAGTCCGTACTCTTTTCCGGTAAGCTCGATTATTCTGCCTTCCCGCGTAACAATATGACTTCTGGCATTTAAGGACAGATTGTCCAGCTCATAGATATCTGAATGAATCCCTGCAGCCGTGCGCATTACTGCGCGGATCCTCGCCAGAAGCTCATCAAAAACGAAGGGTTTCACTACATAATCGTTGGCTCCGGCATCGAGTCCCCCAACCTTATCCGGTATTGTATCTCTTGCAGTCAGAAAAATAACGGGAGTGGATCTTCCGTTTCTGCGCAGCCGCCGCACAGTCTCCATCCCATCCATCACAGGCATGACGATATCCAGTACTGCCGCGTCATAATCCACATACAGCAGCCGCTCCAGCGCCTCCTCCCCGTCAAAACAGCTGTCCACATCATAGCCTTCTGACCGAAGTTTTTTAGTAATGATTCTGTTTAAATCCTCTTCGTCCTCTGCCACAAGAAGCTTCATTTGTCATTCTCCTTTGTATATCAATGTAATCATCGATTCCGGAACCGTGTACGATTCCATTTTAATATAGCATATCCGGAGACATTGGGATACTGTTTTTTGCAGGATTAAATCCATCCGGCAGGGATTTCTTCGCACGGAAAAGCACAACAGTGTCCCAGTGATATAGGGATTATGAAGTATTCTTTCTGACGGAGTATCCTTTCATGAAGTTCTGCATCATATTTTTCTCTTTTAAAAACAAACCGTCAATCGTTTAGGAGAATATACTCTGAGATGTTCTCTTAAACGTTTGACGGCTGTTTTATTCCTTCTACTTATTTATCACCTGCGAATGTCCTTGTGCAGAAATGGTATCTATCTCGCATAATCAATAAATCCCGCATTTTTTTCATAATTGAAATCAGCAAGGATATTAAAATAATTATAAGAAGAATCTTTACAATATATATTAACTCGTACATAATTTTTATAAGTCGAAGACCTTTCCCGGTTTTGTTGGCACAGCAGCTTCTGCTGTTGCAACAGTGCCCAGACATGGAAATGCCAGCAGCACACCTGCTGGCTGTATTACAGCTATAAATAATGCAAGCACACCAATCACCCATTATGTAAATACTTTCTTTTTCATGACTGCCTCCACCTTCCATATTTATAGTCTCTCAAAATTTTCAGTTCCTGATTTATAAAAAGTTAGAATGAAATTCATAAATCATGTTGCGGCAAACACCGGTATACTGCATTTTATCACCTTACATCGAATAAAAAGAAATGGGAACTTGTACTTGCCAAACAACAGTACACCGGCCGAATCTGCCACATCTGTATTTTATCTCTTTTTCATATCGCACCTGAGAACTGAAAGAACTCTCTCCTGTAGGTTTTCTATCCGGCAAATAGTTATAAATCTATTTCTTCCCAATAAATTTCATATGTTTTGTGTTAAAAACGAAATCTTTTTGATTTCAAAGGAATTATAGCATATCCGACTTTCCACAGTCTATCAGCCCCTTGACGCACATCAATTTATGTATTTTCCGGGAATCTGGTGCTGTGAATTTTGCCAAAGGATTTGTTGCTGCATCTGACATGATTCTTCCGAAAAGTCTTTAATGTAAAATTATTTTTGAAAATGTTATCTCACGATAGAAAAGGCCGCCTGCATTCCAAGCAGACGACCTTTTCCTGCATAAAAACAAAAAGGATACTATACTGTCTCAAAACCTTTCTTATTAAGTCTGATTCTAACAGTTAGTTCCCTTAATCCTTTCAGCTTTTCGAACAATTATGCAAATTGTACTGTGTATCAGGCTTTCAGAACCCGGCTCAGACTCTCCGGCGTCATTCCGAGAAACGACGCTACGTCTTTCTTTCTGACCAACTCAAAAAGCCCCGGATATGTCTCCAGAAACCACTGATAGCGCTCCTGGACTTCATAGTCGGAAAGAATCCGATTATGTTCTATTACTTTTTTCAGCGATATACTTAACATTTTATTGTATATGCGGGCAACGTCCAGATTATCCTTTGTCAGTTTTATCAGACAAGTCATCGGTACACACAAAACCACACTTTCACTGATGGCTTCTACCGTGCAGATCGACTTTATTCCAATTCCCAAGTGTGTGACAGAAATTGCCGCCTCCCCGGGTATGTATCCAAAACAATATACTTTTTCTTTCCCATACTGATCTATATAAACCGCTTTTAAAACACCGCTTATTATGAAAGCAACTTCTGTCACAATATCGCCTTCTCTGATAATCTTCTCTCCCTTTTCCACATTTCTAATATAGGAGCAGCTCTCCAGTGCCGTCACTGCCTCTGGATCTCTTAATCCAACATAACGTTTCCAAAACGCATCCTGATCAAACATATTTTTCTCTTCTCCTCCCAAATTATACAATATTAGGCGTTTGCGAAACGCCACAAACCGCATAAATACGGCTTTTTTTACTAAAAGAAAATAACTCCTCACTGGATATGGTACAATAGAGTTGACAAAAACGAAATCCATCATCCAAGAAAGGAGTTATTCTGATTCCATGATACCATATAAACAGCTTTCTTTGGTGGATATTTTTTCAGATTGCTAAGAAAAATTTAAAAATGACAAACCTGCATTTTCCCTATTAGAAACTCATATCGACATGGATGAAATTATTCCGATTTCCTTCATAAATCACTTTTATGCATCAACGGGCAGAACCCGTAAATATCCCTTGCAGGCCTTCCTGTGGGTGTTGATCATTCAACGTATTTTCTCAATTCCTACAGACCAGCTTCTCCTGATTTTTCTCTCTTACTCAAAACATCTTCGTGAATTATACGGTTTTGCCAAAGTTCCAGATATTTCCAAAATTACTCGTTTTAAACAGGGCTTTTAGAGGATCTGCAGCCCGTATTTGATCAACTTGCTGATATTACAGCGCCCATCTGCCAGACCATAGATTCTGCAAATGCGGATATGACCATCTTTGCTTCTTCCGGTATTGAAGCCTTTGTCACCGAAAACAATCCCAAGTATGCTAACAGAATCATTAAGCAGTTGTATATCAATGAGCATTTTTGCTGTGTCTTCAAGTTTGGCATTGTCACTAATGAGCCAGGCATCATCCGTCATATCTCTTTCTATAACAAAGACTTTATGGCGTCTCATCCTGATATTGCTGTCGAAAAGAAATCCGACTCCCATGATGAAGCTAAGTGTGTTCGTGATTCAAAACTTTTAATCCCGACACTCAAAGACTTCTTTTCAAAAAAAGACACTACATGCGGATCTGATCCTTGCCGGTATCATACAGCTCATTACTGTTGTTCTCGCCGATAGAATCAAACATCATGAATACATTCGAAGCTTAAAGCCACTCATAGCATAGGAGTTACCACTTTCATAAAGCCAATAGCTTATGGTGCGCTTAAAATCTTCGGTTATCCACTTTTCATTCCAGAACTCATTCTCTGCACGAATTCTTCCTTGCTTTACTTTAAGATTACGAACAAGCTTCTCGAGTTTCGCAATTACCTATATACAATATTTATAAATAGAAATGTACAGCCTTTCCAATCTAGCAGATTATCCCCCTGCATAACTTATCAGAAGAATAATCCTATATTATGGATAATAAATTGTAAAAATTATCTAAGCACATATATTTACCCCCCCCCCCCAATTTTTTTGTACTATTCTGCAACAAATATTTTTGTGAATTTCGAAAAAATTATAACATATTCCCCTTTCCACGATCCATCCATCGATTGATTTATATCAATTTTTATGTGTTATATGGGACTCGCCCAGTAAATCTGCAGAAGAAGTTAAAATTCTAATATTTTTAGTAGTTTCTCTTAATATATCTAAAAAAACTAAAATATCTAGTATTCAAAAATTTGCGGAATAGTTTTCTATGTAATAGGATTCTTATCGCCGATAAGAAAATATAGTCAAAATCATGAATGAATGCATAAACAGCGTGATTTCTAAAACTACCTGGTGCAGACCAAATGGAATTTCAGTGAAGCATTTCTTCTACTGGCAGAGAATCCTGCGAAGGGAAACTTTTGAGAATTCCCAGAATTCATCATTGCCTGCAACTATAAAATCGGATCAGAAGATGGTGCCAGCAACTCAGAGAACAGTCTCTTTAATAACGCAACGGAGGGAGCGCTTCGCAGTTTCTGCCTGCATAAACATGCATGGAAGCTGATCGACAGATCGATGGTGCGAAATCCAGAGCGATTATCTACAGCATAACGGGAACATCAAAGGTGAATAACCTGAATCCGTTCCATTATCTGGACCATGTGCTGACAGTTCTGAAAAACCATCAGGATAATACGAATTACAGTTTCATTAAGGAACTACTTCCATGGTCAGATAAGTTACCTGAGATCTTCCGGAGCAAGTCGAAAACAACCAATATGTAAACCTGATCATCGGAAATGGCGGTCAAAAAATAAGCCAGTACTCATGGTTTACCGGCTCTTTCCAATAAACCATTATTACAATAGGGTAGTGTAAAAAACTTTGTGGCTTTGGTAAAAAATGGCTCCTTTTTGGTAAGA
>ERZ1643246.1010-NODE-1010-length-32648-cov-7.287638_pt1 | contig 32648 bp, 24 predicted proteins | sample MGYA00579265_ERZ1643246 | MGnify/ENA primary metagenome ERZ1643246 (study PRJEB29033, sample SAMEA4952261) | chicken gut metagenome | biome: Broiler Chicken; feature: Gastrointestinal Tract; material: Caecum | place: Ireland | collected 2018 | study: Broiler...
TTCAGGAAAAGAATCACTCTGAAAGTATTATGGTGTTAAAACTGAAAGACGGGTGTTGATACCCCCCTGCGCTCCATAACAGCGCAATCATTCATATCCAAACAATTCCATCATACCACAGATTACCCTATTTGTATACAAAGTATGACTTTTCCATTACATTTCCATTAATTTTAGTAACATTCTTTTGTTGTCCCTTCGTCTGGCAGCAAGGACTGCAATCATTCAGGAAATTACAACTTTTTTAAAAAAGTTCTTGCATTTCTCCCTCATGTATGCTATTATGTCGAAGTCGGGGCATTAGCGCAGTTGGGAGCGCGCCACACTGGCAGTGTGGAGGCCACGGGTTCAAGTCCCGTATGCTCCAGGTTATAAGAACCATGTAAATGCGTAGAGATTACGTATTTGCGTGGTTTTTCTTTTTGTAATGCCTTATCCCGAAGCAATTTACGACTAAAGGGATTTTATATTTGACGTCCCCCTCCCCTTCATGTTATACTAAAGCTGTCTGAAACTTCTATTTATACAATTCCGTATATTTTTCAGTCCGGCATTTCGCCGTATTTCCGTTCATCACACGAAAAACAATATTGATCAGGAGGAGGTATGTGTATGTGCGGCCGTATTCGGTCAAAAGAAGAAATTTTTGGTCCGGAGCTTACCAGGCAGGAGGCTTTGAGGATCATCGGGGAAACGCCGGGCATGTATGCCTGGTATACGACCCTTTCCCAACATTTGAAAGAGGAATTTTTAGAGTTTCTGATGGGAACAAGGGGGCTGAACCTGACCTATGATCCCATGTTCAAGGCGGTATTTGACCCTCAGCAATTTCCTTCAAGACTGGAGGATTTTTTAAGCCTGTGCCTAGGGGAAGAGGTGGAAATCTTGAGCGCCCTTCCCAACGAGTCCAGCCGCCTGACAGAGGAGGGGTCTCTGCTGGTGATGGATTTGCTGGTCCGCTTAAAATCGGGGGCTTTAGTCAACATCGAAATTCAGAAGATTGGGTATCTGTTCCCGGGTCAGCGCTGCGCCTGTTATTCCAGCGACCTGGTGATGCGCCAGTATGCCCAGGTGCGGGATTCCTGCCGCAAGGAGAACCAGACATTTTCCTATCGTCAAATCCGGAAGGTCTACACCATTGTCCTGATTCAGGACAGCCCCCCGGAATTCCATCAGTTCCCGGGGAAATATCTTCACCGGGCCAGACAGCAGTTTGACACGGGTCTTCAGCTGGATATGGTGCAGGAATATCTTCTCATTCCTCTTGACATCTTTCTGGAAAGCCAGCACAATATAGGTAATGGAGTAACAGTTCCGGACGGCACATCTTCTTGTCCGGACAAAGCCGAACAAGAAGCATCGGATGTTCATCCGATGTGAAAACAGAGGCAAAAGCATGCTTGTAAGCGAGCTTAACGCCTGTTTTTGCCTCTGTTTTCCCGCCGTCCTGAACTGTTACGCAATGGATTAGATGCCTGGCTGATGTTGATTGCCTCGGACAGACCGGAGCAGATTCTGAAGGTCATCCGTGCTTACCCGGAATTTGAGGAGATTTACCGCCAGGTGTTCGGCTTTCGCCGTCAAGTAAAGGAGTTGATGAGTATGTTTTCCGATGCGCTGAAAATCCTGGATGCCAACACCACGAAATATATGATTGAGCAGCAGAAGGCGAAGATTGAATGGCAGGAAGAGAAAATTGAGCAACAAGAAGAGAAACTTGAACAGCAGAAAGAAAAAATCAAACGACAGGAGGAGGAGATTGAGCGTTTGAGGTCTCTCCTTGCCGCCAGGGACGACCACAAAAACGAAAACCACTAAAACAATCTTGCATATTTGCGCCTTGACTGCCAACGCTATAAGTGATAATATAAGCACCGTGAATAAAGTTCTGCTTGAAGCCTGAAAGGCATGTCTTTGCAAAGCAGCCTTTTGGTCTGTGAGACCGCAGCAGTGCGGTCCGGGGAGGAAAGAAGATGAGGAAGTTGCGCAGATTTGCTGGAATTGCCGCCTGGTTTTCACTGGCGGCCATTTTGGTTCTGTTCAATGCCACAGCAGGAAATGAACCTTCGCAGGATTTTGGCGAAGCCGCAGCGGCAGTCCAGACCGAACTCCTGTAATTCGTCTGGCGGGAGATGAGCAGTTTTGCTCATCTCTTTTTTTGGCTGCAAATGTCCGGCTCCCGTTCGCGGAATACGTTTACGCAATCCATGTGATTTTTCTTAACAAAGTCTTTTCTCCGGCTGCAAGATGGCGTATAATCTTTAATGATTATAAAGATCGCATAAGTCCCATCACGGGACATTCTGAACTCATTTTTTACTTTACTAGGGAGGCTAATTATGAAATGTATCATCATCGGCGGCGGTAAAGTCGGAATTACTCTGGCGGAACAGTTGTGCCAGGAAAACCACGATGTCGTCATTATGGACGCTTCCGCCAAGCGCATGCAGGATATTCCGGAAAGCATCGATGCTCTGCGGATCGTAGGCAACGGCGCCAGCATCCAGGCGCAGATGGAGGCCGGGGTCAACGAGGCAGATATTCTGATCGCCGTAACAGGCTCCGATGAGCTGAATCTGCTCTGCTGTCTGATCGCAAAAAAAGCAGGAAAATGCAACACCATCGCCCGTGTCCGCAACCCTGTCTACAGCAAGGAGATCAATTTCATCAAGGAGCGCCTGGGCGTTTCCATGACCATCAATCCGGAGCTGACCACCGCCACGGAGATCGCCCGTCTGCTGCGCTTTCCTTCTGCTATCAAGATCGATACCTTTGCCAAGGGCCGGGTAGAACTTCTGAAATTCAAAATCCGTCCCCAGTTCAAACTGGACCAGATGGCAGTCTCCGCTCTCCAGAACACCTTAAAGAGCAATATTCTGGTAGCTGCTGTGGAGCGGGAGGATAATGTCTATATTCCCAACGGCGATTTTGTTCTGAAGGACGGAGACTTGGTCTCCATCATCGCTTCTCCCCAGAATGCGGCCAGCTTTTTCCAGACCATCGGCCTGAAAACCAATCAGGTGCGCAACTGCATGATCGTAGGGGGCGGCACCATTGCCTACTATCTGGCCAAGCAGCTTCTGGCCATGAAGATTCCGGTGCGGATCGTGGAAAAGGACCCTGCCCGCTGCGAGCTTCTCAGCCAGGAGCTTCCAAACGCCACCATCATCTGCGGAGACGGAACGGACCGGAAGCTGCTTTTGGAAGAAGGGCTGCGCAGTGCGGAAGGTTTTGTCTCCCTGACCAATATGGACGAGGAGAATCTGATGCTGGCCCTCTTTGCCAAGGACCAGTCTTCCGCCAAGCTGGTCACCAAGGTCAACCGGCTGGCCTTTGATGAAATCATCGAGCGGCTGGATATCGGCAGCGTCATCTACCCCAAATACCTCACTGCCGACTACATCCTCCAGTATGTCCGCGCTATGCAGAATACCATCGGAAGCAACGTGGAGACCCTCTACCAGATTCTGGATGACCGGGCCGAGGCTCTGGAATTTGCCATCCACGAGGAGTCCCCGGTAACGGATACCCCTCTGATGGACCTGAATCTGAAGGACAATCTGTTAATCGGCTGCATCCACCGCAGGGAACGGGTCTTCATTCCCAGAGGCCACGACTCCATCCAGGTCGGAGATACCGTGATCATCGTTACCACTCAGGTAGGACTCCAGGACATCCGGGATATTCTGAAATAGCGGAGGATTTGAGAAATGAATTATCGAATGATCGTCTATATCATCGGCTGGGTTTTAAATTTAGAAGCCGTTTTTATGGTTCCGGCCTGTATCACCGCCGTGATCTACGGGGAACGCGAACTGTTTTCCCTCCTTCTCAGCATGGGGCTCTGCCTTCTGTTCGGCATCCCCCTGACCATACGCAAACCCAGGAACCGAAGCTATTATGCCAAGGAAGGCTGTGTCACCGCTGCTCTCAGCTGGATCATCATGAGCTTCATGGGCTCCCTGCCCTTCATATTCAGCGGTGTTCTCCCCAATCCGGTGGACGCTATGTTTGAAACCGTATCCGGCTTTACCACCACCGGCTCCAGCGTGATCACGGACATTGAAATCGTCCCCAGATGCATCGTTTTCTGGAGAAGCTTCACCCACTGGATTGGCGGTATGGGCGTACTGGTTTTCCTGATCGCCCTTCTGCCCTCCGCCGGAAATATCCAGATGAACCTGATGAGAGCGGAAAGCCCCGGCCCTTCGGTCAGCCGTCTGGTTCCCAAGGCCCGCTCCACCGCCAAAATCCTGTACATCATTTACCTGGTCATGACGCTGGTGCAGATCCTCCTTCTGCTCTTGGGAGATATGCCCCTCTTTGACGCCCTGACCATTACCTTCGGCTCTGCCGGCACAGGAGGCTTTGGGATCAAAAACGACAGCATGGCCAGTTATTCGGTTTACTGTCAGGTGATAACGACTATTTTCATGATCCTCTTTGGAGTCAATTTCAGCTTTTACTTTCTGCTGTTTATCCGCCGCTCCCTCTCCGCTTTCAAGATGGAGGAGGTTCGCTGGTATTTTGGGATTATCGCAGCAGCCATTTTGCTGATCGCCTGGGATTTAAGGGACATTTACCGCGTAGGACCTGCCATTCAGCAGGCCGCCTTCCAGGTGGGTTCCATCATCACCACCACAGGATACGCCACTACGGACTTCAACCAGTGGCCCTCCTTTTCCAAAACCATCCTCGTGATGCTGATGTTTGTGGGAGCCTGTGCAGGAAGTACCGGAGGCGGCATGAAGTTATCCCGCTTCGTCATCCTTCTGAAATCCATCAAAAAAGAGTTTCACCAGTATCTCCACCCGCAAAGCGTCAAGATGATCAAAATGGACGGGAAGCCCGTGGAACACGAAGTACTGCGGTCCACCAATGTATTCGTCATCACCTACATCATCCTGTTCTCTTTCTCCGTGCTGGCGATTTCTCTGAATGAATTTGACCTGGTAACCAACTTTACCGCCGTGGCCGCCACCTTCAACAACATCGGACCAGCACTGGGGCTGGCAGGACCTGCTTCCAACTTTGCCTTCTTCTCCAACCCCTCCAAGCTTGTACTTACCTTTGACATGCTGGCCGGGCGGCTGGAGCTCTTCCCGCTGCTGCTCCTCTTTGTGAGAGACACATGGAAAAAATTCTAAAAAAGGCCCTGCAGCCGCGATCCGCTGCAGGGTCTTTTCTTTTGTTCCAATCGTTTATTCCATTGCCAAAAATTCTTTTAGAGGATCATTCTCCCTTGGGGCCAGCCTCCGCAATGTGCTTGGGCATGTTGGGATACTTCTTGGCGAAGTTGTCCGCAAACATCTTGGCCAGCTTCTTGGCCTGTACATCATAGGCAGCCTTGTCCTCCCAGGTATCTCTGGGATTCATGATCTCATCGGGAACATCGGGGCAGCTCTGAGGCACATCCAGGTTAAATACATCGTCGTGCTTGTACTCTACGTTCTCCAGAGAACCGTTGAGAGCAGCCGTTACCATCGCACGGGTGTATTTTAATTTCATACGGCTTCCCAGCTTTCCGTCGCCGGAGGCAGGGCCGCCGGTCCATCCGGTATTTACCAGATAAACCTTGGTGTTGTACTTCTCGATCTTCTCTCCCAGCATGTTGGCATATACAGACGGATCCATGGGCATGAAGGGCTCGCCGAACAGAGTGGAGAAAGTGGGCTGAGGCTCCTTGACGCCGCGCTCGGTTCCTGCCAGCTTGGAGGTAAATCCGGTTACAAAATGGTACATAGCCGCATTCTCATCCAGACGGCTGATGGGCGGCAGAACGCCGAATGCATCTGCAGTCAGGAAGATCACAACCTTAGGAATTCCGCCTACGCCCGGGATCTGAGCGTTGGGAATATAGTCAATGGGATAGCCTACTCTGGTGTTCTCTGTCAGGCTTCCGTCAAAGAAATCAAATTCTCTGGTATCGGGGTCCATCACCACATTCTCTACCAGGCTGCCGAACTTGATGGCATTGTAGATATCCGGCTCTCCTTCGGGATCCAGGTTGATGCACTTGGCATAGCAGCCGCCCTCGAAGTTAAAGATGCCGTGCTCAGACCAGCCGTGCTCATCATCGCCGATCAGACGGCGGTTGGGGTCTGCGGAAAGGGTGGTCTTTCCAGTACCGGACAGGCCAAAGAACACAGCCGTATCGCCGGTCTCCGGATCCATGTTTGCGGAGCAGTGCATGGGAAGCACATTTTCCTTGGGCATCAGGAAGTTCATAACAGAGAATACGCTCTTCTTGATCTCACCTGCATACTGGGAACCTGCAATGAGAACCATCTTGGCCTCGTAGTCTACCAGAATAGCAGCCTCGGAATGAACGCCGTCAATTTCCGGGATGCACTTAAATCCGGGAGCTGCAATGATGGTGAAATCAGCCTCTCCGTAGTTGGCCAGTTCCTCGGCGGTAGGACGAATCAGAAGCTGATGAATAAACAGATTCTGGCTTGCCAGCTCATTTACAATACGAAACTTCTTGGTGCAGGCGGGATCTGCTCCTGCCATGCCGTCAAAAATGAAAATCTCCCGATTCTGAAGATATGCCACCATCTTGGACTTGATGGCGTCAAATTTTGCCTTCTCAATGGGGCGATTCACCTTTCCCCAGGCAATCTGATCGTGAATGGTGGGGGTGTCAACAATAAATTTATCCTCCGGGGAACGTCCGGTGTACTTTCCAGTCGTAACAACCAGAGCTCCTGTGTTGCTTAATGTACCCTCTTTTCTGCGCAGAGCAGCCTCCGTCAACTGAGCCGGAGTTAAATTACGGTAAACCGCTGCCGGGCTGATAATTCCCAGCTTTTCCAGACCATATGTTTCCATATCTTTCTGCCTCCTCTTGAGATTTAAGTAGTGTAAAGTTTTGGCATGTCCTGCTAAACCGAAACTTAAATCCATTATCGCATTATATTGTTAAAAAGTCAACGAGAAGTCTTAAGATTTTTTAAGCTTTGTCCGAAAAATAGTCCTTCCGAAAGCAGTCATCTGAAAAATTCGTGACCATCATGAGCAAACAGATAATTCAAATGGCGGTCAAACCAGGAAGCGGAACCGCCGGAGGCCTTCCGGTTCATAAAATACAGCGCCCCCTGTGAATAATCTTCTCCTGCCAAAGCCCGGTCCACACAGCGGACGGTTTCCTCTGTCACCTGGACGGAATTGATGGAACCGCTGGATACAGGCTGAAACTGAGCCGGTTCATAGACCACATCCCGGACACTGTCCGGAAACTCGTCGGAAAGGACCCGGTTGATGATCACATTCGCCACCAGGATCTTTCCTTTTTCATCGCAGACACCTGCCTCTGCCTGGACAATCCTCAAAAGCACCTGATAGTCCTCATCGCTGCAGGGAATCTGTCTGGCTGCCCGTCTCTCTTCCTCGGCCTTGCGCGCGGCTTCCTCTGCTGCCTGTCTGGCCGCCTCCTCCTGACGGCGTCTCTCTTCCTCCTGCTTCTTCCTGAGCCGCTCCTGTCTGGCTGCCTCGGCCCGCTCTTTTCTCAGCCGTTCCTCTTCCTGCTGCTGGCGAATCTTCTGTGCCAGAAGCTGACCGCTGAAAACCTTTGCCGTGCTGTTCTGATCTAAAAGTTCGATTTGTATTTTTGCTTCTGTAACAAACCTGATTTCTTCCCCCGATTTTCTGGAAACCGCTTTTTTCCCAACTGTTTCCATGCTCTGAATCTTCGCCTCTGGCGCAGCATTTTCCTGGCTGCCTCCAAAACCCATAGATGGAAACGCCAGGACCAGAACTGCTGCCGTTCCGGCCGCCAAAGCGGATGCCCGGTGTTTCCGGAACTGATTCAAAAGACATCGGGAAGAAAGAAATGAATGCCGTGTCCGCATACATACTCCTCTTTTCTCCAGGAAGCTTTCCATTGCTTCCACATTCATTTTGGTCAAAAAATGGGACGAACCCCCACTTTCGCCTTTTTTCCCGGGGATGTACCGGTTATTATAGAGAGCCGTTTCCTGTCTGTCAATGGCAATTTAATATATTTGTTACATTTTTTAATACACAAGAAAAAGCTCCAGGGTCATATGTGCTTATATTATATTTTTGCTTGTATATTTTCGTATTTTTTATGTATATTGTATATTTATATTTTACGTTTTTGTTACATTATTGTTAATTTTTAAGTTCATTTTTTAAATGCCGCCGCTCGTGCTTTCGTTTTATGTTAACTATTTTAGCAAAAAACTGACCGTTTTTTACAGTTTTTCTCAATTTATCCCATATGTCAAAAAATGTCTTTTTCCCCCACTTTCAGTCAAAATACTTCATCTGTTTTTTCCTGCCGCCCACACTAAAAAAACTCCCTTCCGAAAAAGGCCGAAACCTTTTTTCAGAAGAGAGTTCTTCTTAATCTCCGCAAATCCGTCAAAGGATTTTACGTCCGGTCAGTCTGCTCTGGCTCCTGTGCCGTCTACATAGCGGCCGTCCACCCATGTATTGACTGCCATAGCACCGCGTGTCCCATCGGGCGCTTCATTGAAATAATACCATTTTCCATCGACCATAAGCCAGCCGGTACACATCTTTCCTCTGGTCCCGTCCGGTACGGGATTTAAATAGTATCTTTCATCGTCCGTCGTAATCCAGCCAGTCAGCATTTTTCCTTTTTCATCAAAGTAATACCAGTCCATCCTGCCATTGTAGGACAGATAATGCCAGCCGGATGTGAGCATCGCCCCCTTGGTGCCATCGGATTCTTCGTTAAAGTAGTACCATGTATCATCCAAATACATCCACCCGGTGCACATTTTTCCCTGATTTCCATCGGCTTCCGGATTCAAATAATACGTCTGTCCCTCATGCGTCAGCCAGCCAGTGACCATATAGCCCTGCCCATCAAAGAAGTACCAATCCGTACTCTCTTTATAAGGAAGCTGATGCCAGCCATTGGCAAGAACCGAGCCGTCCGGAGCCTTGCACTTCCATCCATTTCCATCCCAGACCCAGGAATCGTCCGTATATCCCGATCCGGCAGTATCGATGATGGAACCATAATCTCTGCTGCCGGAGCCGGAACCGCTTTCGGAACCGCTGCCGCCGGAGTCTGAACCACTTTCACTGCCGGAATCACTGCCGCTGCCGGAATCACCGCCGGAACCGATTTCTTCGTCATCACCGGAATCGCTTCCTTCGTCATCACCAGAATCAATCTCTTCATCATCACCGGGATCAATTTCTTCGTCATCATCGGATGAATACCCAACTTTCAGTGTATATTCTGCATAAGACTCATCAAACTCATCGATGCTGTAACTTGCCCCTACCTCAATCCGGAAGTCGCCCGTTTCCTCCGGAGTACCAGAAATTTCACCTGTCTTAGGATCCAGATGCAGGCCCTGAGGCAGTTTGCCCTCCACCAGGTGGAATGTCACCTCGTTCCAATCGGGCAGCTTACTATGTTCTATCTGACAGGAATACCTCTCACCCTTAACAGCGTCACCCAGTGTTTCCGTAATAATATGCAGATTTCCCGCATACCCGGTTAATTTAATCTCTACCGTGTCCTGATCATCGGCAGAAATCCTCAGCGTTCCGCTGATTTCTCCTATCCCATCCGGCACCAGAGTGATTTTGGCCACGTTCTTTGCCTTATAGTTATTGCTGCCCTCCTTGAAAGCTTCCAGCATTGAGTTTTGGGCTCCGCCTACCGTCCAATAGTCATCCAGCTTTACATGAGTCGCATTCAGTTCCACTGTTAGCCCGGTCAGATTTTGATCTCCGATATTGGCAATGAGAATGCTGTGTTCGTATCCGAAATACTTATCCAGAAAAATCTCCCGTTCCGACGGACCGTTAACAAACAGCTTCGGGCCTTTTGCCTGTTTCACTACTCTAACCTGATATTTTCTCACATTGCCATCAATATATACATCATAGCATACCGGTTCTCCTGATGAAAAGTCCTGGATTGTTTCTCTTGATGTCTGCTCCACACCTCCGACACACACCTTGTCAGCGGTACAACTAAAAGTAACCTGCGTATTGTCCAGTTCAAAATTAGGGTCCAGAAGAAACATTGATTGATATCCGTAACCGCAATATGTGTCCACCGTTGTATCTTGTCTGTTAAGTACAAGATAGTAATCCACATCATACCGAGTAGTGCCAGTAAGCTGAAAATACTCATCTACGCCCCGAACCGGCGCCGGATTATAAGAGGCCGATGAAGTACCCGAACCTATCTTGATGAAATGCTGAAATATGTTTCCATCCTTCAAAGTTATCTTCAATGCCCTGTTGCCTTCTCCGAAATCCACCTTATAACCATACGGAACCTGGCTTTTTTCGGCAGGAATCGCCTGTTCTGTTACATTTTCCATCTCATCCATTCCGGCTGCTCCGCCAATTTTTCCTGCTTCCACTTCTTCCGCTAAAGTAGTACCCTTATCTAACACATAATAGTAAGTTCCTTCTCTTAGATATCCGTCTTTCAGTGTGTACTCGACGGTCTGATAGTCCATTTCTATAGAATCATATGCCTTTTCCTCATTCGGGCGTATCGTCCAGTCTAAAGCCGTGTTCATTCCGGTAATCGTCGTTGTTACATTCGTCATCCGGCCATCTTCATATGCATACAGACTTCCCATGATTTCAGAAAAATCATGGTGCACTGCAAACGTCAAACCGCGGAATGCAATTACCTTATCATCCTTAAAGTACGCAATGCAGTATACAGCTTCTGATCCAACTGGATCTGGATTCTCACTAATAGTCACATTCCATTCCAGTCCCTCTGATTCGTCTAAAGTTCCCTCCTCTTCTCTATATAATCTCAGGAAATCTTCCATCTTATATAAATTTACACTAATATCATTATTTTGTGTACGAAACGTTGAAGAAATGGAAACGTTATAATTCCCCTCCACACTATCCTCTACATAAAATACAACAGCCGTCACCGGTATAGCCGGATCCTCTGAAAAATGAGATTCCATATATACCCGGTTAGGTTTATCAAATACTGTTGTACCCATCTCTCCTCTGTTTCGACTCAACTCAAAGGTCAAAGCATCTTCTATCATTGTAACAGTTTCCGGAGCTATTGTTACCGTAACAATATATTGGACTGCATCGTAGTCTAGCTGATTGCCTGTACCTACACGCAGTGTCATTGTAAACTCCGCATCTTGCATTTCAGTCAGATCCAGCGTATCTTCCCTTTCGATTACGCGATATATATCCTCTATATCCCCAAGGGAAACCAGTATTACCTTTTGACCTTCCTGAATTGTAAATACAGTATTCTGTTCTTTAAGAAGTTCCAGTATTGTATCTACCTTCATCTCCTTTAACTCTTCCCGTGGATACTCCGTTAAATCCAGATACACATATACGTCTTCACATGGAGGAATCAGCGAATTCGGAGCAATCCCCATCTGCGCATCCGAAATCGTAGCCAGTTCAAACTTTCCGGCTCCGCCCGTGTGCTCATAAGACCCTTCCGGCGAATCTTCCGGTTCCCTTTCCGGGGACGCGCTGGAATCAGTTGCCTTCTCCGGCCGGTCTCCCTTCGGATGGTCCTGCCGGCTGTCTGAATCCGAATCTTGATCCCGCTCCGGTTCTTCCTGTATATCCTCTGGTTCCTCTTTCTGAGACGCATTGGAATCGCTTGCTAATTCCGGCTGTTCTCCCGCTGGCTGTTCCTGCCGGCTGCCTGAAGCCGGATCCCGGTCCGAAACCGAAGCATGTGCTGCCATACCTGGCTGAAACAGACACGTTGCTACCAGAATCAATGCCAGGATCTTGGCCAGTTCCCTTCTGCACCTTCCCATATTGAATCTCCTCCTTCTTATTTTTTGTCCGGACAGCTGTCAAATCAGCAAATATATCACTCTTTCTTGCTCCGAATCTAGTTACTTTCTACAAAATTACAACATACAAAAAAGTAGATTTCTATTGTTTACTCACTTTTTCAGTCGCTCCAAATAAAAATGCCATGGACAATCAGCATTTTTACTGACTATCCATGGCATTTTTGTAATTCAAATTACTCAGCGCCCGTTCTCAGGAAATCACCTTCACCGGACACTTAGCCGCACACTTGCCGCAGTTGGTACACTTCTCGTAATCGATGACCGCAAGATTGTTCTCCATATGAACAGCGTCAAATTCACACTGTTTCGTACACAGGGTACAGCCGATACAGCCAGCGGAGCAGACATCCTTGACTGCTTTGCCCTTCTCGTGGGAATTGCAGCGCACCCGGTGTTCGGACTTGTATGGCACAATCTCGATCAGCTTGTTGGGACAGGCGGCCACGCACTTGCCGCAGGCCACACACTTCTCCTGGTCCACAACCGCTACGCCGTCCACCACGTGGATGGCATCAAAGGCACAGGCCTTCACGCAGGAGCCGAATCCCATGCATCCGGCGGAGCAGGCCTTTGGACTGGAACCCGGGGCTACGGTAGCCTTGGCGCAGTCCAGGATTCCGGCGTACTGGTATTTCACCTTTGCCTTATCGCAGGTACCGCTGCACTTGACAAATGCCACCTTCTTCTCGCCGGTCTGGGCCTGTACGCCCATAATGGCGGCAATCCGCTCTCCCACGGGAGCCCCTCCCACGGGACACGCGTTCACCGGGGCCTCCCCGGCAGCGATGGCCTTGGCCAGGGCGTCACAGCCCGCATATCCGCAGCCGCCGCAGTTGTTTCCCGGCAGTTCTTCCCGGACTGCCAGTTCCTTCTCATCTACCTCTACCTTAAACTTCTCGCCAAACAGCCCCAGGCCAATGCCCACGATCAGGCCGATGACCGCAACCACTGCCGTGGCGATGATAATAGCCGTTACATTCATTTTCGTATCCTCCTTCTGTCACAGCAATCCGGAAAATCCGAAAAATGCGATTGCCATCAGTCCGGCAGTTACCAGTACAATAGGAGAACCCTGGAAGTTATAGGGAATGTCATTTCCTTCCATCTGCTCACGGATTCCGGCCAGAAGGATAATGGAAATGGTGTAGCCTACTGCCGTGCCGAAACCGTTGATCACGCTCTCAAAGAAATTGTAGCCGTCCTGCACATTGGTCAGGGCTACGCCCAGCACTGCGCAGTTGGTAGTGATCAGGGGCAGGTACACGCCCAGGGCGTTGTACAGGGAGACCATACACTTTCTCAGGAACATTTCCACGATCTGCACCAGAGCCGCGATTACCAGGATGAATACGATGGTATTCAGATAATCCAGATTCAGCGGATGGAGAATCCAGTCATAAATCAGGCTGGCAACCACCGAAGCGATGGTAATAACAAAGATAACGGCTCCGCCCATTCCTGCTGCGGTCTCCACCTTCTTGGATACGCCTACGAAGGAACAGATTCCCAGAAACTGGCTCAACACTACATTGCTGACCAGCGCGGAGCTGATGGCGATAATCAGTAAATCTTTCATTTATCTATTTCCCCTCCTGTTCCGCCTGATTTTCCATGTGTCCGGCGCAGTTTAAGCAGTCGCCGCTGCAGGCAAGCTTCGTTTTCTTCTTCACCGAGCCGTTGGTGGCACAGGGCATCTTCAGCTTATTCTGAAGAGCTGTCAGCATAGCCAGCACGAAGAAGGCTCCCGGCGCCAGAATGAAGATGGTGATGGGCTCATAGGAGTCGGGCAGCACCTGAACGCCGAAGACGGCTCCTGTTCCCAAAAGCTCACGGAAGGAACCGATGAGCACCAGTGCGATGGTAAAGCCCAGTCCCATGCCGATTCCGTCAAATGCGGAAAGCAGAGGACCGTTCTTCATGGCATAGGCCTCGGCCCGTCCTAAGATAATGCAGTTTACAACGATCAGGGGAATATAGATTCCCAGTGCTTTATAAAGATCCGGCGTAAAGCCTTCCATCAGCATGTCCACCACGGTTACCATGGAAGCCACCACCACGATCTCGCCGGGCAGGCGGACGCGGTCCGGGATCAGGTTCCGCAGAGCTGCAATTACAATATTCGCCGCCACCAAAACCACTGTGGTAGACAGTCCCATGCCGATGCCGTTGATGGCCGAGGTGGTAACTGCCAGGGTGGGGCAGAGTCCCAGCATCTGCACAAAGCTGGGATTTTCTTTCCATACGCCGTTATAAATACGTTCGATATACTTGTTCACGATCCCACCTCCTACTGTGCAATGCAGTTCTCATAGAAATAAACTGCTGCATTTACGGCTCCTGTCACGGCCCTGGAGGTGATGGTAGCACCGCTGATGGCGTTGATCTGATTGTCCGCCGTGGCACCGGTCTTTGTCACCTCAAATTCCTGAGCCGCCTTTCCTGCGTACTGATCCTTAAACTCCGGATTCTGGGCATTCATTCCCAGTCCGGCAGTCTCGGAAATACTCAGAAAGCCGATTCCGGTCAGGGTTCCTTCATTGGTGATTCCAACCGCAATCTGGATGGAACCGCCGTATCCTTCTGTGGAGCTGGAGGTAATCAGGTATCCGATTACATTTCCGGAGGCGTCCAGTGCTTCCTGTACACTGTCCACGGTTACGGAACCATATCCCTGGGCCGCAATCTCCTCTGCGCTGGTCCCGATGGCCTGAGTCAGTTCTTCGTTGGTATCAAAGGAAGCAGCATCGGGATAAACCTCCTGGTAGGTGGCTGTGTTGGCTGCCAGCTGGGCCTGAGCGATGGGTTCCAGAGTAATCTCGTGAACCGCTCCCAGGCAGACGCCGGCAATCAGGGTGATGATAAATAAAATCACCGCATCCTTTATGATTCCTTTCATGACCGCTTCCCCTCCTTTCCAAATGCCTTTGGAAGAGTAAAACGCTCAATCATAGGCACAAACAGGTTGCTCAAAATAATCGCGTAGGATACTCCTTCCGGGGAAGCTCCCCACAGACGGAACACTCCTGTGATCAGTCCCAGGATCACGCCGTAAACCACCTGGCCGTTCGGGGTGATGGGGCTGGTCACATAGTCGGTGGCCATGAAGAAGGCTCCGAATACCAGACCGCCTGCGCAGACCTGATTTAACGTGTAGGAAATGTCAAACCCTCCGAAAAGGAATACAAAAACCGCAAAGGTTCCGATATACACCAGCGGGATCTTGGGACTGATGACCTTTTTTGCCATCATGTAAACGCCGCCGATGAGCAGAGCCAGAGTGGAAACCTCGCCGATGGTCCCGGGAATCAGGCCCAAAAACAGGGCGCTTAGATCTGCTCCGGTTCCGGCTCTCATGCTGGCCAGAGGCGTAGCCCCTGTGAGGCTGTCAAAGCCGATGGAGGCGGAGGAGAAATCATTCATCAGTCCGGCAAAGGAAATCAGCAGAAAACATCTTGCTGCAAGAGCCGGGTTCATGAAGTTCTGTCCCAGGCCGCCGTAAAGCTGCTTCACCACGATGATCGCGAACACGCCGCCCAGCATGGGAATCCACACGGGGATCTCCGGCGGCATATTGAGCGCCAGGATCATACCGGTCACCACCGCGCTGCAGTCGCCTACGGTGATAGGCTTGTGCATCAGCTTCTGCCAGATATACTCGCTGGCCACGCAGGCCGCCACGGTAGCCAGGATCACCACCAGGGCGTAGACGCCGAAGCGGTATACGCCGAAGGCCGCAGCAGGAAGCATGGCGATCACCACATCCAGCATCAGGTTCTGGGTGGTATCTTTGCACCTCACATGGGGAGATGAGGATACGTGTAATAAATTATTCATAGCCTTTGTCCCTCCTACCCTTTCTTCCTGCGGTTAGCCGCAACTTTCTTTCTCATTTCCTTGAAGGCCTGCGTCAGGGGGCGCTTGGCCGGACAGATGTACGTACAGCTTCCGCACTCCATGCATTCCATGCCGTTTAAGCGCTCGAATTCATCGCAGTCATCCCTCAGTGCCGCCTTCATCATCTTCACAGGAATAATATGGCTGGGACATACGCTTACGCAGCGTCCGCAGCGGATACAGGGGGTTGGCTCCATAGCCGTCACCTGGTCCTTGGTAAAGCAGGTCAGCGCGGAGGAGGTCTTGGCCACCGGCACATCCAGGCTGAACATGGCCTGTCCCATCATGGGGCCTCCGGAAATCACTTTCTCCGGCTCGCTCTTAAAGCCTCCGGCCGCCTCGATCAGCTCCTGGCAGTTGGTCCCAAGCTTCACCTGGAAGTTTCCGGGATCTGCCACGGCATCGCCGGTAACGGTGATGGTGCGGCGCATCAGCGGGGTAGACTGACAGACCGCCGCATAGATCGCCCGGACCGTATCTACATTGTCCACGATGCAGCCCACATCCGCAGGCAGCATGGAGGAATTGACCTTCCGCCCGGTTACCGCATAGATCAGGGAACGCTCGCCGCCCTGGGGATATTTGGTCAGAAGCGGGCAGACGCTGATGCGGGACTCTCCTGCGACCAAAGCTTCCAGCTTCTTAATCGCCTCCGGCTTGTTGTTCTCCACTGCGATCACGCCCTTGGCGTTCTCAAAGAGCTGGAGGATCACCTTCAGTCCTCCCACAATCGCTTCCGGCTCTTCCATCATCAGACGGTAGTCTCCGGTCAGATAAGGCTCGCACTCCGCTCCGTTTACCAGTATGTAGTCAATCGCGGAGTCGTCCTTAGGAGTCAGTTTTACATGTGTGGGGAAACCGGCTCCTCCCAGTCCCACGATTCCCGCTTCCTTGACGATGGAACGGATTTCCTCCTTGGACAGCGTCTGAGCATCGCGCTCAGCGCCCACTCCGTCTGCCGTTTCATACTGGCCGTCATTTTCCACAATGACCGACAGGGACATGCCGCCGCCTGCCACCCGCCGGGGCTCGATGGCCTTCACCACGCCTGATACAGAAGAGATGACATTGGCGGAGATGAATCCCACCGCTTCGCCAATCTTCTGCCCTGCCAGGATATGGTCGCCCACTGAAACCAGCGGCTTCGCCGGAGCGCCGATGTGCTGGGACATGGGGAATACCAGGTCTCCCTTCGGCTCCAGCACCTGCACCGGTTTGTTCTCGGCCAGCTCCTTGCCCTCGTAGGGGTGGACGCCGCCTTTAAAAGTCGCCAAACCCATGGTCTTTAACCTTCTTTCTTTCTTGTAATTTTAAACAGCTTCCTGTCTGTTTCGTATCTTTTAGTATAGCACAATTCAAAAAGGTATACAATTGGTTTTTCTTTCGTTATATTTTTATCTACTTTGTTAAATTTTTGCTGATTTGCACAAAATTGTATTTTTTTATGTACATTTGTGCGGAATTGTATATTTTTACGTACAATTTTACAGAACCGCTCACAGCGGGCTGACGTTCCCAGGCTGGTGTTCTCCTCTCTCCTCCAGCAGCCTCAGCAAAGTATCCCTGCTCAGCATCTGTTCTCCGCCTCCGGCAGAAATCAATTCCCCTGCCAGCTTCTCCTTGGACTGCTGCAGAAACAGCATGTTCTCCTCCACTGTATCCTTTGCGATCAGCTGGTAAACCGTCACCTGGCGTTCCTGACCAATACGGTGCGTGCGGTCTGTAGCCTGGTTCTGAGCCGCCGCGTTCCACCATGGGTCATAGTGAATTACCACATCCGCCGCTGTCAGGTTCAGGCCTGTGCCGCCTGCCTTCAGAGAAATCAGGAACACCGGTTCCGTTCCTTCGGAGAAACGCCGGACCAGCCTTGAACGCTCCTCCTTGGAGGTCTCGCCGGTCAGCTTCAAATAAGGGATCTCCTCCTGGCATAGCCGGTTCTCGATCAGCTCCAGCATGGAGGTAAATTGTGAGAACAGCAGGATTCGGTGTCCTCCCTCCACTCCCTGACGGACCAGATGAATGCAGGTTTCCAGTTTGGCAGATGGTCCTCTGTACTCTTCAAAGCTCAGCCTGGGGTCACAGCAGATCTGACGCAGATGGAGCAGGTCCGCCAGTATGGAAAAACGCTCCTCCCCCAGTCCTCCCTCCTTCTCCTTCAGCCGCTTTTTCAGACGCACCGCCCAGGCGGTATAGAGCTTTTTCTGCTCTCCTTCCAAACCCGTGTACACAACTTCCTCGATTTTAGGCGGAAGCTCCCGAAGCACATCCTCCTTCACCCTTCTCAGGATAAACGGGCCGGTCATCCGCCGCAGACGTTTCAGCGGTTCCGGTTCCCCTCTTCCAATGGGGATCTCGTAATCCTGGTGAAACCTCCGGAAAGTAAACAAAAATCCCGGCATCAGAAAATCAAAGATGCTCCACAGTTCGCTCAGCCGGTTCTCAACAGGCGTTCCGGTCAGCGCAAATCTGGTTCTGGCATGGATGCTTTTGACGGTTCTGGCATTCTGGGTAGCAGCATTCTTAATGTACTGAGCCTCATCTATAATCTGGTAACGGAACTTCATCCTTCCATACTGAACCGCATCCCTGCGGAACAGTTCATAGGAGGTGATCAGCACCCAGCCTCCCTCCGGAAGATCTTCCAATAGTTCCTTCCGTCCGGTTCCGCTGCCCAAGATCAGCTTTGTCTTCAGCTCCGGTGCAAAACGTTGGATCTCCTGTTCCCAGTTATAGACCAGGGATGCCGGACAGATGATCAGCGTATGGGCCGCCTGTTTCTCCCGGCTGTAGGTATCCGTCAGAAGGGCGATCACCTGGATCGTTTTACCCAATCCCATATCATCTGCCAGGATTCCGCCCAGTCCGTTCTGATCCAGAGTCTTCAGCCAGCCAAACCCCTCTTTCTGGTATTCCCTCAGCACAGAAGCCAGGCTGGACGGGACTTTCCATTCCCGCTCCTCCTTCAGGTTCAGGATCAGTTCCTTGAAATCCCTTTCCCTGAAACAATGCAGCTTCCCCGACTCCCGCAGCATCTGATCCAGGTACAATGCCCGGTAGGCCGGAAGATGGATTTCTCCCTGACGGAGCTCTTTTTTGGTAAATCCCAAATCCTGCGCCAGCTGGGACACCACCTTCAGCCCGTCCTCACCCAGCGACAGAAATTCTCCATTTTTCAGGCGGTAATATTTTTTTTTGCTCTGATAGGCGGCAAAGATCCCCTCCAGCTCCGGAACAGAAAGCCCCTCCGTATCCACCTTCAAATCCAGCCATCCATCCTGCAGTCCCAGATGGACCGACGGAACCGGAGGAGAAAGTACTCGCAGCTCCTTCATGCGCTCCGAAACCTCCACCTGTCCCAGACTGGAAAATTCCGTAATGCCATCCTGGAGCAGCCGATACAGCCCCTCCTCGTCATCCTGAAGCACCACCCGCAGGCCATCAGGGGATTTATAGCGAAAATACCGGCTGATCAGACGGCTGATACGAAATTCTCCCGGAACATCCCGGCAGAGGGCCCGTGGAAGATTTTCATCCTCCACCGGATGGAACTGAAAACTGCCGTAGGAAAGCACCGGCTCCATCACCACCTGATTTTTGCCCGGACTGTCAAATCGGAATACAGCCTGAAGCGGCTCCGGTTCATAATCCTCCAAGTCCAGGTCTTGCTGGACAATGTCCGCCGCCGGTTTCAGAGGCTTCAGTACCCTGGTATAAAAAAGCGGAATATCCCGTTTGGCAGCTGTCACCTTCCTACTCACTGCAAGTGCCTTTAAGAAAGGCCCCGTCAGCCATCGAAAATGCGGCGAGCAGCACAGCAGCCTGTCCTCAAATACCAGGTACAGGCCCTCCTCACCCGGATACATGCCCTGGGCCAGGATCCCCTTTCCTTCCTGCTCCTCCAGAAAGCCTTCAAAAAAGACCTCTATCCCGTCGCGCCCGCTGGGTTTTACCAAGATCTTCAGCCTGGGATCCTCCTCCTTCACCTGAAGAAGACGTCCCTGGCCCCAGGACCATACCTTCAGAGTCCTTCCGCGCACCAGGGCGAAAAAACGATCCCGCATTCTCGGCTCCAGCACCAATTCTCCCGATGCACTCTTTTCGTCCGCTGATTCCAGAAGAAAGGCTAAAAGTTCCCTGCTCTTCTCCTCAAAACACATCGGACTGTGATAAAACCCCATCGTTTTTCCGTATTCGCCGTAGCGCCCCTGGCGCACATTGTCGCAGAATGCCGCCAGGTCCCGGATCTTAAACGCCTTCTCCCGCTCCACCTGCCAGGAAACCTTTATGGTCTCACGGCCGGAAAGAACCAGCTCCGGCACCAGTTTCACCTGTCCCTGCTCTTCCCCGGCCATCAGTCCCGATACCTGCCGGTTGGTATACTGCCGGATCATAGTCCAGACCTCCTGCGAGGTCCGGGACGGCGGCTGTTTCTGATTCCTGACACTGTCTTCATAATACGCAAAAAGGGCTTTTCCATGGGCGCAGACGCCCTTATAGGAATTGCCCTCCGGACAGGTGCAGGAATAGTCCCGTATGCGGCCGTCCTTCACCTGTAAGTTCACCCGCCAGGTATGGTCATCCTCCTCTACCAAACCGCGGATCCCAACCTCTCCCTTCCAGAATTGGTCGGTATGCATCTCTAAAATTTTCATATTCCCCCACGCCTTCCCCCGGCCCTGCGCCCGGATTATCCATCCGGGCAGCCGGAGCTTCTTTCGATTCCCTACATCCGGTCCGGAGCCTCAAAGCCCAGCACATGGATGCATGCTTCCAGAACCCGTTTTGCCAGAGAGATCAGGGCAATGTAGCTTTCTTTTCTGTCCTGATCTTCCTCCGACAGGATCTTGGTGTCGTGGTAAAAGCTGTTGAAGCTGTTGGCCAGTTCATAGATATACTGGCAGATCTTATGGGGTGCCGTCTCCGCGAAGGCATTCTCCATGACCTCGGAAAACCGGGCGATCCGCAGCATCAGATCCTTCTCTCCATCCGCCGCTGCCGGAAGAATGGTGCGGCATTTCTCCACATCTCCTCCCTGGGCGGCATATTTATTGAGGATGGACTTGATCCGCACGATCGTATACAGAATGTAAGGTCCTGTATTTCCCTCAAAGGAGATAAAGCGGTCCACATCGAAAATGTAATCCTTGGACGCCTGGTTGGACAGATCGCCGTACTTGAGGGCAGCCAGCCCTACAATCTTTGCCGTCTCCCTGGCTTCCTGGGAGTCCACGGTCCGGTTCTCCATGATCCTCTGATACACAGCCTCGTCAATCTCTCCGATGAGACGTTCCAGACGCATGACACCGCCTTCTCTGGTCTTAAAAGGCTTTCCGTCCTTTCCGTTCATGGTGCCGAAGCCCAGAAACTCCATAGGGGTTTCCTCTTTTACAATTCCAGCCATCTTGGCCACCCGGAACACCTGGATGAAGTGCATCTCCTGGCGTTTATCCACCACATAGATATAACGGTCCGGATGGAAGTCTTCCTCCCGTTCGATAATGGTACCCAGATCAGAGGTGGCATAGAGGGCCGCGCCATCGGATTTGCGGATCAGGCAGGGCGGGATCTCCTTGGTATCCGTGTCCTTGGCCACCTCGACCACCAGAGCTCCCTGGCTTTCTTTCAAAAGTCCTTTTTTCTCCAGTATCTCGATCAGCCTGGGGATGTAGGGGTCCGCATCGCTCTCCCCCTTCCACAGGTCAAAATCCACATTGAGGCTGCTGTAATTCTTCTTCAAATCCGTCACGGAAACCTGGATGATGTGTCTCCAGATAGCCCGGAAGGGCTCGTAGCCCTGCTGAAGCCGCAGAGTAGCCTGATGTGCTCTCTCCTTAAAGGCTTCGTCCACCTTGGACTTGGCGCTGGCCGCCGGGTAGATATCCTCCAGCTCACTGATGGTAAAAGGCGGTTCCGACGGATAGGGACCTTCAAAGGAAGGGTCAAAGTAGGGCAGGTCCGGTTTCCGGTCCCTCAGCTCTTCAATAATCAGTCCCATCTGAAGTCCCCAGTCTCCCAGATGAACATCTCCAATCATATGATGTCCCAGATATGTGCCCATGCGCTTTACGCTTTCACCGATTACGGCAGAACGCAGATGCCCTACATGAAGGGGTTTGGCCACATTGGCCCCGCCATAATCCACAATGATGGTTTCCTTTTTCTCCGGCTCCTCTATACCCAGCTTTTCATGAGCGGACATCTCATCCATGTACCGGGCCAGGAACTCCTCCGACAGCTTCAGGTTGATAAATCCAGGCATCACCGCCTGGATCATGGAGAACATAGTGTTTCCCGCCTCCAGCGCCTCTACCACCTGATCTGCGATATCGATAGGCTTTTTCCTGTAAGCCTTTGCCGCCGCCATGGCACCGTTGCACTGATATTCACACAGATCCGGCCGGTTGGACAGCACTACTTTGGCGTAGGCAGGATCAAAGCCCGCCTGCTCAAAGGCTTTCTTTAACTCACCTTCCATTAAATCGAGCAGCTTTTTCACGTTTCAATCTCCTTTACTGAATCGTTACGCTGATTCTTAACAGCAGTACAAAAAAGCTGCTCCGGCAGTTATCCACCGGAGCAGCTCAAACCCTTCTTGAACCTTATGAAATCTTACACTCTGGACAGATACTCGCCGGTTCTGGTATCGATCTTGATCTTGTCGCCCTGCTCCACAAACAGAGGAACAGATACGGTAGCACCCGTTTCCACGGTAGCAGGCTTGCTTGCGCCAGTTGCCGTATCTCCCTTAAATCCAGGCTCTGTATCAGTAACCTCCAGCTCCACGAACAGCGGAGGCTCTACGGAAAACACATTGCCATTGTAGGAGCAAACCTTACATACTTCGTTTTCCTTTACAAATTTTAAAGCATCGCCGATGATGTCCTTATTCAGTGCCACCTGGTCGTAGGTTTCCTGATTCATGAAATAATACAGATCGGAATCGGAATACAGGTACTGCATGTCCACACGGTCAATCCTGGCTGCCGGGAATTTCTCGGTGGGACGGAACGTACGCTCTACCACGCCTCCGTTGATCACATTTTTCAGTTTCGTTCTTACGAAAGCTGCGCCTTTGCCCGGCTTAACATGCTGGAACTCGACAATCTGCACAACCTGTCCGTCAATCTCCAAGGTAACGCCGTTTCTAAAATCTCCTGCTGATATCATCTTAAGATTTTCCTCCTCAATTCGTTCAATGTGTCTAATCTTTTATATTTTATACTATTGCATATGCATTTTCAAGCCCTTTTTTTGCTTTTTGCAGTGCAGCCGGGGCTTATCTCTTTATTTTGCGGTTCCTGCTCCTCTCATAAGCCGCCAAAACCGGCCGCTCCAGAAAACGTTTCAGCACAATCTGGATCTCCTCCCGCGGATGAATGGGATTGACCAGAATGCTCTTTACTCCTGCACGGTTAGCTCCATAAATATCCGTAAAGAGCTGGTCCCCCACAAAAAGAGTATTCCCCACTTCCGTTCCCATCTTCTCCATAGCTCTGATATATCCTCCAGGCGAAGGTTTCCCGCCTTTAAAAATATAGGAGCTTTTGACCTGCCCGGCAAAGGACTTCACTCTGGGTTCTTTATTATTGGAAAGAAGACAGGTTGCAAATCCCAGGCGGCGCAGACGCTCAAACAGCGCCTCTGCCCGCTCGTCCGCCGGTGCTCCGTGGGGAACCAGGGTATTGTCAATATCAAAGATAATCCCCCTGTAGCCCTCATCCCGGTATTTCTCGTAAGGTATCCCGTAAACGGAATCCGCCCGCTCTGCCGGATAAAAACGCTCCAGTATCATGGTGTCACTCCTGCCATCCTTATTGCTTCAGGAGCTTGCGCAGCTCCTCCATAAAGGTATTTACGTCCTTAAACTCCCGGTAGACGGAGGCAAACCGGACATAGGCCACCTCATCCAGCCCCTTCAGTTTCTCCATCACCAGCTCACCGATAAGGGAAGTGGGAATTTCCTTCTCCTCCATATTAAAGAGGCGGTTCTCGATCTCATCGATCAGGGCATTGATCTGCTGGGTGGATACGGGACGCTTATGGCAGGAATGAAGGATTCCGGCCTCTATCTTGGAGCGGTCATAGACCTCTCTGGAATCATCCTTTTTTATCACCATAAGAGGCATGGTTTCCAGCTTCTCATAGGTGGTAAAACGTTTTCCGCAGCTTTCGCACTGGCGCCTTCTGCGGATGGAACAGTTGTCATCTGCCGGCCTTGAATCGATCACCTTGGTATCCGCCGCATTGCAGTATGGGCATTTCACTTTATGGTCCTCCTTCGTTTCTCTCCCAAAAGGAGCTCTGCTTTTTCATTTATTGTACCCCAGGCCCAAGGGATGCGCAAGACTATTTTCCTCCCAGGGCCTTTCTTTTCTTAAATTAAAGCAGAGAAGGGCGGAAAAATGAATTTCCCCTCAATGCGGAAATCTGTTTTGACAGCGGAGTTTTTTTCGATTATAGTATTATCATAAACCGTTCTCCGTTTTCATATCGGATGGACGGTACGATGCGCCCCTCTGTCGGGCATCAGAAAGGAGCTTTTCATTATGGGTACTGTAACCGTAAGAAATCTGACAATCGGTCAGGGGATCCCAAAAATCTGCATCCCCCTTGTATCTCCCACGCGGGACGGGATTTTGGAGGAAGCCCGGGGGATCCTCTCCCTTCCTTACGACTTGGTAGAATGGCGGTGCGACTGGTATGAAGATATATTTACAAAGGGAACCAGCCAGGTCTTGACGGATTTAAGAGAGATCCTGGGCGATTCACCTATTCTCTGCACCTTCCGTACGAAGGAGGAAGGCGGAGCCAGGGAAGCCTCCAGAGAACAATATCTGGACCTTCTCCATCAAATCCTGTCCGACGGCCTGGCTGACCTGATAGACTTGGAGCTTTTTACCCTGGGAGACGCTCTGGGAGAGCTGATCGCCTCAGCAAAGTCCAGGGGCATCAAAACCATTGTATCCAACCATGATTTTCAGCATACGCCCCCCAAAGAGGAAATTCTGCGGCGCTTCCAGATGATGAGGGATGCGGGGGCAGATATTGCAAAAGTCGCGGCTATGCCGGAAAATTCCGAGGATGTGCTGAATCTCCTCTACGCTGCCCAGGAGTTTTCCAGAAACCCGGAAAACATTCCCGTCATCGCCATGTCCATGGGCAGCCTTGGATGCGTCAGCCGGATCTGCGGTCAGGCCTTCGGCTCCTCCGTCACCTTCGGATGCGCCCAAAAAGCCTCCGCGCCCGGACAGTTTCCCGCAAGAGAACTGAAAATAATCATGACGCTGCTGGAGGAAGATTCCTGATCCTGAATGCGGGCTCTTCACATTTTTTTCACATTTTTGCCATAAAATCATCACATCTTGGGATTAAATTAAAAAATGTATAAAGCTAATGCTTTTCATACAACTTTTTCTCACAAATGGCCGCCAGGTGAAAACCTGACGGCCACTCCTCCTTTTATGGACGGATCCTACAAAGAGATTCCTCCCCGTGCCCTGGCAATCCGGTCCCGCACAGACTGGAGCACCGGCACCATAAAGATCGCCACGATTCCCCCTGCAAATCCATTGTTGTACAGATTCATTCCGCCATAAACGATTCCTACATTGAGCGCTACCGAGGAATGAAGGTATCCGGCGATCACGCCGGCAATTACGCCGAACTCTCCCGCAATGGGCGCCAGGGTTGTGGACAGCAGCAGGGCCAGGAGGGGGGAAGGCTGATAGATTTCCCACTCCTTGGTAAGGCTTCCCAATACCACCCCCACCATAATGGGCGTGATGTTCCTCAGATGCTTTCCTGTGGCGCTGAAGCCCACAATGGTAAAGATGCTTCCAATGGTGGGGCCGTTTAAATCTCCCGAAACTGCCACTACAAAGAGGGTGGCAAATATTCCGTTTACACCCATATTGAAGGCTGTAACGGCTCCGCCCATTTCCTTCAGATAGTCGGTTCCGGAGATCCCATAGGATCTGAGCAGTCTCCGGTAAAGGGCAAAAATCCCTCTGCCCTGTCTAAGTATCCCCAGAAGGATCATGCCTCCAAAAAGCGTCAGCAGGACCCCAAGAAACAGAACATTATTTCCCGTTGACCAGATCAGGCGGGACTGGGTCTCAAAACCGAAGGATTTGAAAACCGAGACGATCACTGTGGCGATGATGCCGGAGGCGAAGCCTACATTGTACAGGGAATACCCCTTGTGAGCGTAATGGACATGGGTCGCCAGGGGCGGCAGCACAAATCCGATCACCGTTCCCATCAGCAGACAGAGAAGGAAACGGGCTGCCGGCGGCATAGGCTCAATCTGCATCACCTGGGTAATAATCGGCGACAGGCTGGTGCCGTAATAACCGATATAAATATACCTTGATAAAGATGTTTTGTGGTATTTGGCATACAGAAATACGCCAAACAGAATGGTCCAGATATTCAGAAGGTTTTTTCCAAAGAGAGAAAATCCGAACATGAGACAAATCGAAGTGATCGTATGGCCGCTGACTTCTTTTCCCAGAACATAGAGGATTCCGATGCTGATGAGTGTAACCACTCCCGCATTGAGAAATGCGGCCCCGAATCCTCCAATCACAAAGTAATCGGTGATCAGAAAATCCGGCTCTTCAAAAATATGGATAATCCCCAGAAGGATTTCATCAACCGGCTGGAGCACCAGCCCCACCGCAATGAAGTAGACGGGAATCATAGACAATAAAATGAACTGATCGCTGCGGGTTAATGGCTCTTTTTTAACAATTCGGGCCAAAAATTTCATGTATCCTCCCCCTTATTTCACAAAAATATCACCAAATATTATCATATCCCATATCCAATCCCCCGTCAATTTCCATTTTCACAGAAGAATCCAATTTTTCCAAATATTTTCCCAGATTTGTTATCGTGAAATTTCACAAATTTTCCGGTTTTTAGCAATTTTGAATGGAATTTTCTTGCATTTTTTCACATAAATTGATATAGTAATCAAAAGACTTGGATTCTTTGATCTATTTTCTGATATTCTGCGAAGCCGGATGGATTCGGTAAATCCAAGACCGGTTTCGGCCGTTTTTTTCCACTTGGCCTGCTGACAACATTTTAAGAAGGAGGTATCCTGCCTATGATCGAATTTCGCAATGTTTCCAAATCCTACAAGAACAATCAGGTGCTCCAGGAGATCAATCTGACCATTTATGATGGAGAGATTGTCGTTCTGATCGGCCCTTCCGGCTGCGGAAAAACCACAACTCTGAAGATGATCAACCGGCTCATCTCTCCTAGCTCCGGTGAGATTCTCATCAACGGGGAAAACATCCTGGAAAAGGACCCCATCGCCCTGCGCAGGTCCATGGGATATGTCATCCAGCAGACAGGCCTTTTCCCCCACATGACGGTGCGGCAGAATATCGAGGTGATTCCCCGGCTAGAGAAACGGCCCTCTGAGGAGATCAGCCAGCGCACGCTGAAACTGATGGAGATGGTGGACCTTAACCCGGCCCAGTATCTGGACCGCTACCCCATCCAGCTTTCCGGAGGCCAGCTCCAGAGAGTCGGAGTAGCCAGGGCCTTTGCCACGGACCCGGATATTATTTTGATGGATGAACCTTTCTCCGCCCTGGACCCCATCACCAGAGCCGGCCTTCAGGACGCCCTGGTCAGTCTCCAGAGCCGGATGAAAAAGACCATCGTATTCGTAACCCACGATATGGACGAGGCTGTCAAGATCGCTGACCGCATCTGCATCATGTACCAGGGCCATATCCTCCAGTATGACAAGCCGGAAGCCATCTTAAAGAACCCGGCCCACGGATTTGTCAGCGAGTTTGTAGGCAAGAACCGAATCTGGTCCAGCCCGGAATACATAAGAGCGGACGACATTATGATCACCTCTCCTGTAACGACAGAGCCGGATATCCCCATGTTCAAGTGCATTGAGAAGATGCGCCTGCAGAAGGTCAACAGCCTGATGGTGGTGGATTCCTACGGCCATCTGCTGGGTATTGTGAAGGCTGCCTGGATCCTCAGAGCCGGGGACCGGGAAGGTCCGGTGGAGCAGGTGATGAGAAAGCCCAAAGTGACGGCACGGCCGGAAACTTCCATCGTGGAGCTTCTTCAGATGGTACGTACTCACGATATTTCCTCCATTCCGGTTGTAGACCGGGATGAAATTTTAAAGGGCCTGGTAACCAACTCCAGTCTGGTGACCACCCTTTCCAATCAGTTCCTGGATTCTGATATGATCGACCAGTTAGAGGAGGTGGAAGCATGAGCGGTTTGATGAATTATCTCTCTCAGCAGTATGCATATGTAGGAAATCTGCTTTTAAGCCATATCCGGCTTTCCATTCTCTCCGTGGCTGCCGCCATTGTCATCGGCATCCCTCTGGGAATTTTTATTTCCGATAAGATAAAGGTCCAGAAACCGGTTTTAGGCATTGCCAATGTCATCCAGGCCATTCCCAGTCTGGCCATTCTGGGCTTTTTGGTCCCCTACATGGGCATCGGAGCCAATACCGCTGTCTTTATGGTGGTGCTCTACTCTCTTCTGCCCATCCTGAAAAATACCTGCGCCGGCCTGCAGAATATCAGCGCCGATGCCATTGAGGCAGCCAGAGGCATCGGGATGACTCGCCGCCAGATCCTTTTTAAGGTAAAGCTTCCTCTGGCGCTTCCGGTTATCATGGCCGGAATCCGCATCTCCAGCGTTTCCGCTGTGGGGCTCATGACCATAGCCGCCTACATCGGTGCGGGCGGACTCGGAACCCTGGTCATCAGCGGTATCCAGACCGATAACTCCAGCATGATCCTGGCCGGTGCCATCCCCGCCTGTATTCTGGCTCTCCTTATGGACTTTATCATGGCCCGGGTGGAGCGCGCCGTAACCCCCATCGCCCTCCGGCTCTCCGCTTCCCAGCTGACACCGGAGCGGGAGGAACAGGAGAGACGTCACCGGAAAATGACCCTGGCCGGTGCAGGCGGACTCATCGGCTGCGCCCTGATCCTGATGGTCTATCAGCATTTTTCCTCCATCCCCGATATCCGCATCGGTTCAAAGGAGGGCTGTGAAAGTGTCATTATCGGAAGCATGCTGGCTGATCTGATCGAAGCCAAGACAGATCTGAAAGTAGAACGGAAAATGTCCCTGGGAGGCACCATGATTGCCTTTGGCGCGCTGGATACCGGTGAAATCGACCTCTATCCCGAGTACACCGGAACGGTCTACACCACCGTTTTCGGCCAGTCCCCGGTTCCGGGGAGTACCCCCGAAGAAGTATATGAGGAGGTCAAAGCCGGTCTGAAGGAAGACTATGGAATTGAGACGTTAAACAGCTTCGGATTCAACAACACCTACGTGCTGGCCGTCACCAGGGAGACCGCAGAACAGTACGGTCTGGAAAAGGTGTCCGACCTGGTCAGCGTAGCCGGACAGCTCCGTCTGGGATGCTCTCCGGAATTTGCTGTTCGGGAGGACGGACTTCCCGGCATCGAGGCTATGTACGGACTGAAGTTTAAATCCACCCACAATTTCTCCGGCACCCTGATGTATACCGCCATCACCTCCGGCGAGGTGGATGTGATCACTGCCTTCTCCACCGACGGACTGCTTCAGAAATACGATTTGGTCCTGCTGGAGGACGACAAACAGTTCTTCCCGCCCTACTACATGCTCCCCATCGTCAATGGCGATACGCTGGAAAAATATCCGGAAATCGCAGAAGTTCTCTCCTGCCTGGACGATTTCATCGATGACGATACCATGCAGGCCATGAATTACCGGGTAGTCGAACTTGGAGAAGACCGCGCCCAGGTAGGACGTGAATTCCTTCTGGAGCACGGTCTGGTAACAGAGGAAGAACTGGCCGACTAACTCATTTTCCCGGCTGGCAGCCGAACACAACCTGATTTTTTCCTTCTTTCTTGGCCTCATAGAGAAGCTGGTCCGCGCTGCGGTACAGCTTCTCTACGGAAAGGCCTTTTTTCACGGGCGTTACTCCGATGCTGCAGGTTACGTTTCCGTTCTGCATCCGGATGTTTTTTATTCTGCGGCGAAAACGCCCGATCAACGTCTCCAGCTCCTCCTTTTCCACTCCATCGCAGATCAAAACGACAAACTCATCTCCTCCCAGCCTTCCGACAATTCCCTTATCCGCGAAGATGTCCCTCAAATATCCGGCAATTTCTTTCAATACCCGGTCTCCTGTCGGATGGCCGTAGCGGTCATTGATCTTTTTAAAGGAGTCCACATCCATCATAATAAAAAATCCGTTTTTTCCATTCTCCTCCTCTTTCAGGGACTCCATCTTTTCCTTCCCGACCTGGAAAAATTTCTTTCTGTTCATCAAACCGGTCAGTCCGTCCAGGCTGGCTTCATAGTACAGGTGACTGAAATTTTTCAAATGCAGGATCATCGCCAGAGCCACTAAAACTGCCAGGGAGATGATTCCCAGAAGAAGCTGGATCTGCAGATGGACCAGGTCATAGGAAACCTGTTCCGATACTTTCAGCCCGTATCTTGCCATGACGATCTCTATGCGGTTGGTGAAATACAGCGCCACGCTGACGGAAGCAAGAAAGGACAGCACCACCGCCGGAATCACTTTCTTTCTCCCCTGTTCTGCTGACATGCTCATCTGGTCCACATTGCGGATCCGTATCCAGAACCGCTGGACTTTATCGCTTCGGCTCACTTTATAGCTGACACATATGATCACATCCGCAGCCAGAAGGAAGATCGGAAAATCCCATCTGAGCGTGTCATTCAGCACATTGGATACCTGAAATCCCATTCCGGGAAACAAAATTCCCATAAACAGGTAAACCAGAAAAGCGTGGAGCGTCCTTCCGATGGAAGTGACCAGCAATATCCCCAACAGTTCTTTTTTCGCATTCTTTGTCGATTTTGCAATCTGGTAGAGAATGCCGATCACCAGGCCGAACAGGATTCTGGCTCCTACGCTCAGCAGGATACTCTGCAGCGGTCTTCCGCTCATCAGGGGTGAAAACAGCGCATCCCCCTGACTGACATAAAAAGCGGAGGCTTTCCACATCGATGCCAGTCCAAAGACCGCTCCCACAAGTGCCGCCTCCTTAGGCCCCAGCAAACAGCCGGCCATCATCACCGGGATATATGTAAAGGTAATGGAAATCGGTTCAATATGTATATAGCCCAAAAACGAGAAGGACATAAACAGTTCGCAGAAAATCAGCATACAGAGCACATATCCGTTGTTCTCCGGCCGTTTTTCATATTCATTTAAAGCCTCCTGCATGGTCTCCCCTCCTTTTTCTTCCATCATATCGTACCAAAGCCCATCTGTCAAAGAGAAATAAAAGAAGCACCTGCACAGTTTTCAGTTGTTTTCCTACAGACCCGATAAATGAAAAAATCACTTGTAAAATGACGCTTTTTGTGCGACAATGTAGATAAGTATGGTGTGATAAATTTAACAATCCATACCTCTACTTACAATCCACTATTGAAAGGAGTTTTAACACATGATTTATTCACAGGAAGTAGAAGAAATGTGCACAGTTGCACAGGGCGTTCATCATGGCGCGGCTCCAATCCCCGAGGAAGCAAAATGGGTAAAATCCAAAGAAGTAAAAGACATCTCCGGCCTGACTCACGGTGTAGGCTGGTGTGCTCCCCAGCAGGGTGCCTGTAAGCTGACCTTAAATGTAAAGGAAGGCATCATCCAGGAGGCACTGGTAGAGACCATCGGATGTTCCGGTATGACTCACTCCGCCGCTATGGCAGCTGAGATCCTTCCCGGACTGACCGTTCTGGAGGCTTTAAACACCGACCTTGTCTGTGACGCCATCAATACCGCTATGAGAGAGCTGTTCCTTCAGATTGCTTACGGCAGAAGCCAGAGCGCATTCTCCGAGGAAGGACTTCCCATCGGAGCAGGCCTGGAGGATTTAGGAAAGGGACTGCGTTCCCAGGTTGGAACCATGTACGGCACCCTGAAGAAAGGTCCCCGCTATTTGGAGATGGCCGAAGGCTATGTTACCGGCATTGCACTGGATGCAGATGACCAGATCATTGGTTATCAGTATGTAAGCCTTGGCAAGATGACTGATTTCATCAAGAAGGGCGATGACCCCAACACCGCTTGGGAGAAGGCAAAAGGCCAGTATGGCCGCGTTGACGACGCCGTTAAGATCATTGACCCGCGCAAAGAGTGATGAAGACCAAATAGGAGGATAAAAGAGATGGCATTATTTGAATCATATGAGAGAAGAATTGACAAAATCAATTCCGTGCTGAACAGCTATGGAATTGCTTCTATCGAGGAAGCTGAGAAGATTACAAAGGATGCAGGTCTGGACGTATACGCACAGGTAAAGAAAATCCAGCCGATCTGCTTTGAGAATGCCTGCTGGGCCTACACCGTAGGCGCCGCTATCGCCATCAAGAAGGGATGCCGCAGAGCTGCTGACGCTGCTGCTGCCATCGGCGAGGGACTTCAGGCTTTCTGTATCCCCGGCTCCGTAGCCGATCAGCGTAAGGTTGGTCTGGGCCATGGAAACCTGGGCAAGATGCTGCTGGAGGAAGAGACCGACTGCTTCTGCTTCCTGGCCGGACACGAGTCCTTTGCCGCCGCTGAGGGCGCAATCGGAATCGCTGAAAAGGCAAACAAGGTTCGTCAGAAACCCCTCCGCGTAATCTTAAACGGACTGGGCAAGGATGCCGCTCAGATCATCTCCCGTATCAATGGATTTACATATGTAGAGACTGAGATGGATTACTACACCGGCGAGGTAAAGGAGCTGTGGAGAAAGTCCTACTCCGACGGCCTGCGTGCTAAGGTGAACTGCTACGGCGCCAACGATGTAACCGAGGGCGTTGCCATCATGTGGAAGGAAGGCGTTGACGTTTCCATCACCGGAAACTCCACCAACCCCACCCGTTTCCAGCATCCGG
>ERZ1643246.1011-NODE-1011-length-32610-cov-14.329565_pt1 | contig 32610 bp, 26 predicted proteins | sample MGYA00579265_ERZ1643246 | MGnify/ENA primary metagenome ERZ1643246 (study PRJEB29033, sample SAMEA4952261) | chicken gut metagenome | biome: Broiler Chicken; feature: Gastrointestinal Tract; material: Caecum | place: Ireland | collected 2018 | study: Broiler...
TAAAATTTTATACGCCGAATCTTTTTATGGTCTGCCCGTATGCCATTCCTTTGCGCCTCGTTTTATAGCGCAGGTTAAGAGGCCTGCCAACCGTAATTTCCCTGTGCGTATGCAACGGATTCCTCGCCTCTTTCTCCCCCTTTTCTTTAAGCGTAAAGTTGGATAGCAGAATGACGACGGGCGCAAGCAGGCACCCCGCCACTATAAATATTACCGGCAGAATACTTCCGCAGGCGGCAAAGGAAAGCGCCCCTATAAGTACGGCAAACAATAGAGAATCCCACGAATATCTGATGATTTCTGCAAATGTAAATTTTTCTGACGCCTTCGGCGTAACCACAAATACCGCCTTTTTGCCGCAAAGTCCGAGCAGAACGGTTTTAAGCATCATAGGCGCAAGCGAAGCATACGTTGCCACGTTCACGATAAAATACGGCAAAAGCAACAACACGTTCCTGCTTTTATGATACATAAACAGGTCTGGTATCATAGGCGAGCACAAGAACAGAATCATCACGCAATAAATTACCAGCGAATAGCGGATGACGGGATAGCCGAGAAAGCCGAGCGCTATGGTGCATATGGCAAGCAGGAAACTTAAAACGGGAACGACGGGCAGGCTGTAATGCGATACCTTTATGTCCAGCTTTTCAAACCAGCTCATTTTGCAGCCGTTAATCTGCCTGCCGTACTTCTTCATATATTCAAGGTTGCCCTGCGTCCACTTGCACTGACGCTTTTTGAGCGACACGTAGTTGACGGGAAATTCTTCGTAGCAAACGATGTCGGGCGCATAAATTATGTCCATTCCCGCGTTTTTGATGTCTACCGCAAAGGAAATATCCTCCGCCACCACCAACGGGAACCCGCCCGTCGCTTCGTAGCAGGCGCGGCTTACCGTCATTCCGTGGCCGATTAGGGCGTTTGCGCCGTAAAAGTTTTTGATTACCTGCACGGTGGTGCCGTTGCTGCCTACGCTCAGGCCCATCAGCCGCTGAAACACGTTTTCGCCCTTTTTTGCGATATGCTTTGCCTGCACGGCGCCACAGTTGCGGTTGTAATTGAAATATTTGAGTACTTTTGCAATATAGTCGGGCGGAATGACCTCGTCGCTGTCGAGGACGACGAAATAATCGTAATCGGTGCGTCCCTGCAAATAGTTGTTGAGGTTGCCTGCCTTATAGCCCGTCCTGTCTGCGCGGCGGACAACTTCGACGTTTCTGTGACGGGTTCTGTATTTGTTTACTTCCCTGCGATATTTCAAATCGCTGCTGTCATCCAGAATGACCGTTTTAAAATTTGAATAGTTCTGCTTTCTGCAAGCCGAAAGAGCTTTCGGGTTAAAATCGTTGCAGGTGCAATACACCAGCAGAACTCTGGGAGCGGGGTCAGGTATTTCCGCATATTTTTCGACTTCTTTATACTGCCTGTCGAGCTTTTTGTGCAGAACGGCGTAGGCAATAAAGAACGTGAGGTCTTTTATACTGCCGAACCAGAGCACGGCAAGCACTGCGGTGTTTATTGCGAGCAATGCGATGATGAATACAGTTTTTACGGTGCCATAACCGTTCAGCCCCATAGCGATACGCGTAAGCGAATACACCAGAAAAGCGGTGCAACACAGCCACGCAACAAGAATGATGATATATAGGGTGGGCTTTTTCTTCATACTTTTTGTGCCCGATGCGCGGGCAACCTCCTGTGCTGATTTGAGTTTACTCATATTAAAAACAGCGTAAGCGGCAAAATTGTCCACGGAACAGCAAAAATATTTTTACGGCGGCACGTTTACCCGCGCGTTTACGGCTTTACATTGCTTTTTGGTTTATGATATAATGTTCCAAACGCTTATCGGAACCAAAAAAAACGCTATGAACGACCTGTTATACCAGACAACGGAATACGCCCTTGGACTGATTGCCGCCGGAAACGAAGCCGGCGTTGACATTCTTTACGAATATATGGGCAAGACGATGCTGTTCGTGGCAAAGAACGTTGTAAAAGACGACTTTGCCGCCGAAGACGTAGTGCAGGAAAGTTTTTTGAAAATAGTAAAGAATATTTCAAAATACAAAAGAGGGACAAACGGGTACGCCTGGGTATGCCGCATCGTGCGCAACACGGCGCTGAACGCGGTGAAGAGCGAAAACGTGCGCGGCGGACGAAGCATAGACGAATTTGTGAACATTGCCGACGGAAAAGACTTTGAAGAGATGTCGCAAACGCGTATGCTTGCCGAAAAAATACTCAACTCGCTGTCCCCTCCCATCGTAAAGCAGATGGTTTATATGAAATATTTCCTCGATATGACCGTGCGCGAGATAGCAAAGGCCGTGGGCAAATCAAAGTCATATGTATCGAAAGAGCTGATAAAAGCAGAAGAAAAAATGAAAACTATGCTGCAAGACGCGTGGACAAAATGAGCGGCGGCCTTGTTATATAGTTGAAGAGGTACGATATGAAAGATAAAAATAAAAAAGACGAACAACTGAATAATTTGTTCGGGGCGTACGTCGGGGAAACGGAACGCCCGCCCGAGAGAGTTACGGACAGCGCAAAACAATATATGCAGAAGAAAACCGTGCGCGTTGAAGCCTGCGAGCCTGCGCTCGCCGCTGAAATAGGCGTGACGGGCAAACAGCCCGTACGCAGCGTGCGCAATACCACGCTTATTTGGGTATGCGCCGCATTTTTGCTCATCGGCGCCATTTTTATTACATTCTTTCTTCTTCACAACAACAACGATACTCTGTCGCTGCAAAAGTACAGCCGCATAGAGAGGTCGCAGCTTACAGAAAGCTCGATGCCTTACAGCAGACAGGAATTTCTCCCCTTCATCGACGGCGACGAAGTTACCGTTTATAAAGAATACTCTTTGACCGAGGACGTTGACCTCTATAAAAAGGGCGACGTTGTGCTGTATTATATAGAATATACCGAGCAGGCGGATACGCAGGTACGGCTGTATGTTGAAACAGACAATATAAATTTTGACGAACTTGACAGTTATAAGTCTATGAAAAGCTATCCGCAATTTGAAAACGCTGATTTCCGCGTAGGAACTGACTTTGAAGATAACCTGACATACGTCCACTTCCTGCACGGCACCTACTCTTACAATCTCACGATACACACAACTTTGCAGACGTTAATCCTGACGATACTTGAAAACATTGACAACAGTTTTTGAGTTGCCTGAATCACTCCTATATAGGGCCCGCCCGCGCGCTTACAATTAAAAAGCGCGCGGGCGGGCCTCTTTTTTGTTGCGGTATTTCCGTCTGCTACATTCCGACCGGCAAATTTGCTTTGTTTCAGCCTGCAAACCACGCGCCTGCATTGTGCAGAATGCCAGAAAAGTTATCAACACAATGCCGTGCATAAAGCGGAAGTTATCCACTTTTTACCCACCATTTTCCCGTTCGGTTATGTTGATTAAAGGGCCAAAACCGAAAAGTTATCCACATTTTATCTACAATCGACTGTTTATGCGCCGTTTCGTACAATTTTTCGACAATTTTTTTACATCCCTGTGAAAGGTTTATCCACACCGCCTCCACCGCCCGTTTTATGCGCGCGGACTGAAATTTATTTTAATATCCACTTGACAAACCTATTCTTGTATGATATTATTTTGATATCAAATAAATATCCAATATAAGGAGGATATGGAAAATGACGGAAAAAATACTCAACAAAAAGCCGAACGGAATGGCGGCGCTGATAGGATTCAGCTTGCTGTACATAGCGGCGATAGCCGTAACCATATTGTGCGCCTTGCCGCTGGACAGCGAAAGCGGAAACGCGGGCTTTTTAGCGGGCATAGTAATCGGCATCATATGGCTGTGCATAGGCTGGCTGCCCTTTATGGGGCTTAAAATCATAAAGCCGCAGGAGGCGCTCGTTTTAACGCTGTTCGGAAGATACTACGGCACGTTGAAGGGCGAGGGCTTTTACTGGGTAAACCCCTTCTGCACATCGTTCAACCCCGCCGCAAAGACAAAACTCGGTCAGAGCAGCGACGTTACTACCGAAAAACCTGCAAGCACCGCCTCGTCGGTGTTTGGAGCAAGCTCTTCGAGTATGGGAATTTCGCTGAAAGTTATGACTCTTTCAAACGCCAAGCAAAAGATAAACGACTGCCTGGGCAACCCCGTTGAAATAGGCATTGCAGTGACGTGGAAAGTTGTTGATACTGCCAAGGCGGTGTTCAACGTGGATAACTATAAGGAGTTCCTCTCCCTTCAATGCGACACCGCCCTGCGCGACATAGTGCGCATCTACCCCTACGACGTGGCGCCCAACGTGGACACTACGGGCGACGGAATGGCCGACGACGGCAGTCTGCGCGGGTCGAGCGAGATAGTGGCAAGGCGCATACGCGACAAGATACAGGAAAACGTTGCCGTTGCGGGGCTTGAAATTCTGGAAGCGCGCATAACCTACCTTGCGTACGCGCCCGAAATTGCGGCGGCGATGTTGCAGCGCCAGCAGGCTTCGGCGATAATCGACGCGCGCAAGATGATTGTTGACGGCGCGGTAGGTATGGTTGAAATGGCGCTGGAACGGCTGAGCGAGAACCACACGGTGGAACTTGACGAAGAGCGCAAGGCGGCAATGGTTTCTAACCTGCTTGTTGTACTGTGCGGAAACAAGGATGCACAGCCCGTGGTAAATTCAGGCTCGCTATATTAAATTGCATTCACGAATTTTTAGCGCGGGCCGCGCACTAAAAATTCCGTGAGGTTAAGAAACTAAGTTTCTCTGGCGGCATTTTTTAGAGCCCACGATTATAGAAATGCCGCCATTCACTTCCAGTGAGCTCGCTCGCGCGACAATTTGAGTCGCGCTGGCGCAGGGAAACCCTGCTTGCGCACGATATTTGTTTTGAAAAAAGACTTTACTGAGAATTTGCTATACGGGCGGCGCGCCGCCCGTATAGCCGCCGCAGGCTGCGCCTGCGGCGGCGTAAAATACACGATTAAGGTGACGGTATGGAGAAAGAAAAGGATAACGCGAAAAAACAGATACCTTTGCGGCTTTCAAACAAGCTCTATGCCGAAATTGCCGCCTGGGCGGAAGATGACTTCCGCTCGGTAAACGGTCAGATAGAGTATCTTTTGACGGAATGCGTAAAGCGCCGCAAGGGCAAAAAGGACGATAAAGACGGCTAAAATCTTACATCATCATTATCTTTTCTTTAAACAGTGTATAACATAATTGACTTGCTTTTTATCTTATATTTGATATAATATAAATATATTTATAGTTGTATTGCACTACGGAGAAATGATAAATGGCGGTATTGTTTATTATTATTGGAATCATAGTACTTTTGTTAATTGGCTATTTATGCTATTTTATCTTAAAATCGCCTTTTAAATACCCTCACTGCATTATTGAAATAGATATAAGCGGTCGCCGCTCCCCCTTAATTGAAAACATTGTAGACGAATATATTATAGCAAACGGTATCACCAGATTTACAAATCATTACGAATCGATTCAAAATTGGAAAACTGCTTGCCAAAATAAAATATCAAAAAGCCTATTCAAAAAAATACGTAGAAAACAATATAAAAAGGTAATTGATGACGACAGAATGTTCATATTCAGACTTATACGACAACAAACACGTTACAAACAGGTAAACTACCATAAGCAAGCGTATAAAGTTCCTGTTATCGTTAAACAAAGTTATTGCAATTTTGATATTATTAAAAGCAGATATAACGCATTGTCGCAAATAAATTTTGAATGTACAGTATCGGAATATACAGCAAAAGACCAACGCAGGCTTATGAATAAACCGTTGCGCGACGAGATTGCCAAACGCGATAATTATACTTGCCAAAGATGTGGAAAATATATGCCTGACGGAGTAGGATTACATATCGACCATATTATACCAATATCAAAAGGCGGCAAAAGCGTTTATTCAAACTTACAAGTTTTATGCTCTAAATGCAATGGAAAAAAGTCCAATAAAAGGTAATTGACCCGCATATATGCTTGAAATAAATAAAAATAAGCCGCCCGCGCAAGAAGTTCGCGGGCGGCTTTTATACTAACTTTAATACCAATTTTAATTTAATACCAATTCAAATTTTATTACTTTCTTTCGTCGGGTTGCTATCCGCTTACTGCTTATCTACCTTTTTGCCGTATACGGCAGACACGTTGTTTGCGAACCTCGTCATATTGTCGCAGTTCTTTAATGGAACGCTGTCTTCGTACTCGCCGAGCTTTTTCTGCTGGTCGCGCGAAAGTTTTGTGGGTACGTCGATTTCTACCGTTACATACAGATTGCCCGTGCCGTTCACCGTTTTTACACCCTTTCCGCGGATGCAGAACCTTGTGCCGGAGGCAGTGCCTTCGGGCACGTTATATTCTATCATATCGTCTATGCCGGGCACCAATATCTTGCCGCCGCAGACCGCCGTCTTGTAAGAGATGGGCACGGTGACGAACAAGTCCCTGTCCTCCCTTCGCAAAAGTTTGTGCGGCTCTATCTGGAAATAGATATACAAATCGCCCGGCTCGCCGCCGTTTGGCGCCGCCTGGCCGTAGCCGCGCTTACGAAGCGAGCTGTCTTTATCGACGCCCGCGGGGATATTTACGGTAAACCTGGTTTCTACCCGCTTATAGCCCTTGCCCTTGCAGTCGGGGCACTTTTCGGTAATCTTTCTGCCCGTGCCGCCGCAATCGGGGCAGGCGCCCACCTGAATGGTGCTGCCGAATATGGTGTTCTGCTGGAACTTTACCCTGCCCGTACCGCCGCAGCGCGAGCACTTCTGATATTCCGTACCGCCGCGGGCGCCCGTGCCGTTACACGAACGGCAGGGTTCGTTGCGGTAGTAAGCAATCTCTTTGGTGCAGCCCTTTATTGCGTCGAGGAAGGAAAGGCGCACGGTCTGTTCGATATCGGCGCCGCGCGCGGGGCGCGACGTGCGCGACGAACCGAATCCGCCGCCGAACATCGAGCTTATTATGTCTTCAAAGCCGCCGAAGCCGCCGTCTGAAAAGCCCGAAAAGCCAGAAAAACCGTTTCCGCCCATACCGCCCATATTGGGATGTTCGAGCTCGAAGTCGTACTGCTTCCTCTTCTGCTCGTCAGAGAGGACGGCGTTGGCCTCGTTCACCTCTTTAAACTTTTCGGCCGCCTCTTTGTCGCCGGGGTGGAAGTCGGGGTGATACTGCTTAGCCAGCTTTCTGTAAGCGCTTTTGATTTCGTCCTGGGTGGCCGTCTTCGAGACGCCTAAAATTTCGTAATAATTCTTTTTGTTTTCAGCCATCAGAAAAACCTTTCAAGTTGCTTTAATGCAGGGCAATAACAGTAATTGACCCGCATATATGCCGCAACCAATGAGTAAAAATAAATTTACTTAACCGTATTGGCGCACGGGAAAAATTTTACTTCGCCCGTGCGCCGCACAAATATTTTAATTGCTATAAATTTAAAATTAAATATGTCGCAAGGCGGGTTTCCCGCCGCGGCAGGACCCGATTTTCGCATACCTGCGCCTCAGCGGGGTGAATGGCGGCATTTCTATTATTGAGGGCAACAGCAATGTCGCCAGAGGGGCTGGCCCCTAAAAGTCACGGAAAATTCCCGACGCGCAAGGCGGGAATTTTCGTGAACTACCTATTATCCGTGCTGGTTGAACTCGGTGTCGTCAGGATTCCCGCCGTTGCCGCCGTTTCCTGCGGCGCCCTGCGCCTGCTGGTAAATTTTGGCGATTATGGGCTGGATTTCGCGGGTGAGCTCTTCGCTTGCCGCCTTTATCCTGTCGTTGTCGCCCGATTCAAGCTCGGTCTTTGCCTTTGCAACGGCGTCTTCAACGGTCTTTTTATCCTCTTCCGAGAGTTTGTCGCCCGCCTCTTTAACCGTCTTTTCAAGGCTGTCTATCATACCTTCGAGGTTGTTCTTGTTGTCTACCGCCTCTTTGCGCTTCTTATCCTCTTCGGCGTAGCGCTCTGCATCCTTTACGGCCTTATCGATATCCTCTTCCGAAAGGTTGGTGGATGCCGTGATGGTTATGTTGGTGCTCTTGCCCGTGCCGAGGTCCTTTGCCGTTACGTTTACTATGCCGTTCGCGTCTACGTCGAAGGTAACCTCTATCTGAGGCACGCCGCGGGGTGCGGGAGGTATATCGGTGAGCATAAACCTGCCGAGCGATTTATTGTCCTTTGCGAACTTCCTTTCGCCCTGCAATACGTTGATTTCAACGCCGGGCTGGTTATCTGCCGCGGTGGAGAATACCTGGCTCTTTTTAACGGGTATGGTGGTGTTGCGCTCGATGAGGGGCGTGGATACGCCGCCGAGCGTTTCGATGCCGAGGGTCAGAGGCATTACGTCGAGAAGAAGAACGTCTTTAACCTCGCCCGAAAGCACGCCGCCCTGAATGGCCGCGCCGATTGCAACGCATTCATCGGGGTTGATGCCCTTGAAAGGCTCTTTGCCGGTAATCTGCTTTACCTTGTCGAATACGGCGGGAATACGCGTTGAACCGCCGACCATTATAACCTTATTGATATCTGCATACGTAAGGCCCGCGTCCTGCATTGCCTTGCGCATAGGCTCTACCGTGCGCTCTACCAAGTCGGAAGTGAGCGAATCAAACTTCTGCCTCGACAGGTCGTAGTCGAGATGCTGGGGAGCGCCGTCTACCACCGTTATGAAGGGCAGGTTGATGTTGGTGTTGGTCATGCCCGAAAGCTCGATTTTGGCCTTTTCGGCCGCCTCTTTGAGCCTCTGCATAGCCATCTTATCCTTTGAAAGGTCTACGCCGGTATCCCTTTTGAAGTTTTCTACCAACCAATCAATAATCTTGTTATCGAAGTCGTCGCCGCCGAGGTGGGTATCGCCGTTGGTGGCAAGCACTTCGAACACGCCGTCGCCTATTTCGAGTATGGATACGTCGAACGTGCCGCCGCCGAGGTCGTAAATCATAACCTTCTGGCTGCCTTCCTGCTTATCGAGGCCGTAGGCGAGCGCCGCCGCGGTGGGTTCGTTTATTATACGAAGCACGTTGAGGCCGGCGATTTTGCCCGCGTCTTTGGTGGCCTGACGCTGCGAGTCGTTGAAGTATGCGGGGCAGGTGATTACGGCGTCGGTAACCTTGCCGCCGAGATAGCTTTCGGCATCGGCTTTGAGCTTGGAAAGAATCATCGCCGAAATTTCCTGGGGAGAATAGCCCTTATCTATATTTACCTTGTAGGCTTCGCCCATATGCCTCTTTATAGAGATAACCGTTTTATCGGGCTGGGCAACGGCGAGCCTCTTGGCCGCCTGGCCTACGATACGGCTGCCGTCAGCCTTGAAAGATACTACCGAAGGAGTAGTTCTGCTGCCTTCGCTGTTTGCTATTACGACGGGTTCGCCGCCTTCCATAACCGCCACGCACGAGTTGGTCGTGCCGAGGTCGATACCTATTACTTTTCCCATAATCTATTAGCTCCTTAAAAAGAATAAATACTGATTTTAACACATTGCTGTGTGTTTTATATTTTTGAACGCCCGCCCGTACAGCGTAATCTATTCAAAAAATATATCGTTTTCGAGCAGGGTTTCCCTGCGCTGAAAGACTCAATTTGTCGCGTAAGCGAGCTCACCGGAGGTGAATTCGCGCGATTACATAATCGAGGGCCCTTAAAGGTCGCGCGAAGAGGAACCTGGTTCCTCAATCTCACGAAAATTTTCGCACTCGGCCAGGGCGAAAATTTTGTGAACTTACTATACGGTTACTGAAACCTGGGCGAAGCGGATAACCTTACCCCCCTGCCTGTAACCCTTTTTGAGTACGAGCTTTACGGTGTTGGGCTCTTCACCCTCGCCGCAGGGGGCGTTCATCACTGCCTCCGCCACTGCTTCGTCGAACTTGTCGCCAACGTTTATGGCAACTTCTTCGACGCCGAGCGAATTTAAAATGTTGTTGAAATTCTTTATAATCTTATCTATGCCCGCCTTTGTGGCCTCGTCTTTGGCCGCGTCCAAAGCATATCCGAACGTGTCGGCAACGGGCAACAGTTTTAAAATTGCCTCTGCCTTGCCGTCGGCATACGCCTGCGATGCCTGTGCGGCCGTGCGCTTGCGGTAGTTATCGTATTCAGCAGAAACCGAATACCACTTGCGTTTGTAGTCTTCGGCAAGCGCCTGAGCCTTTTCAAGCTCGGTGGGCTCTTTTTTTTCGGGCTGAGGTTCTGCCTTTGGAAGCTCCTCTTCGGGGTGTTCCTCTGCGGGCAACACATCTTCGGACTGCTGCTCTGCCGAGAGGTTTTCGTCCCCGCCGGTCAGCTCCTCTTCTTCGGACTCAGCCGCGTTTTTCTTTTTGTTGTGCTTATCAGACATATCAGTCACATCTCGCTTTTTGTTTTACAGTAATAATATAAACAACGGCAAAAGGCTTTAACCAAAAAATCACAAAAAAATTTGCCGCCGCGCGCAAAAACAGCGCAAAAAAGGCGCAACGGGAGTAAAAAAGGCGGCGGCCTGCACCGCAGACCGCCGCCTATACCATATTATATTATTGATTTGTTACCACTGTTTATCTGGGGCTCCACTCTTTAAGGGGAGGCTTAGTGGTAAGTTACTTTGCAACGTGATAAGTGATGAGCGCGGCAAGCCGCGCGTGATAAGTTGCGCGGCGCGCAACGTTGCGGCTGAGATTTTTCTGCCGTTTCCCTTCGTGAGCCTCGGCAGGGCAGCGCGCTACGCGCTCGCGCGACTTCGGCTGGTGCCTCCGCTCAAAATGACAATTATTTTTTTAAACAAATATTGGCGCAAGGCGAATTTAGTTCGCCGCTTACGCGCGAACCAATTTGTCGCGCAAGCGAGCTCTACTTATGTGAATTGCCCCGATTATATAATCGAGGGCCCCTAAAAAAATCGGGGCAAGAGAAACTTAGTTTCTCAAATTCACGGAATTTTTAGTGCGCGGCCCGCGCTAAAAATTCGTGAGCCTTTCTCATATACGCTTTGCACGTTGCCATCAGCATAATCCGACTTCTGTTTGAGCGCCACAACCTTTGCGGGGTCAAGGGGCGGGTTGCGCTTCAACTTTTTGCCCTTGGTTACGCGGTTTTCAATGTTGATTTCTTCGGTATTCAGCTCCGCCACAGAGCCGTCTTTGTTGATTACCGCAAGCGTATAGGGAATGGTCACGTAGTCGGCGAACAGCAGGCTGCCGCAGTCCTTTACGTCGGCGATTATAACGCCCTTGCACGCCCTGCCTATGGGGTCGATGAGCGAGGATATTACGCGTTTGAAGCCGCCCGCGGCAGTCACCACCACTATTTCGCCCTCGCCGTTTATCTGCGAGCCGAATATGCACTCGCCGCCCGCGGAGAGAGCTATGCCGCGCACGCCGCCAGCTACCCTGCCCTGCACGGGAAGGTTGTCCTTTACGGCGTTGAGCGCAAAGCCCGCGCGGCTTACGAAGAACATAGTAGAGAACTCGTCGGTATCGTAAGTTTCTACGTTTATAACCTCGTCGCCCTCTTTTAAAGTCATAGCCTGGTAATAGCTCTTTTTGAGGCTGTACTCCGTCCAGGGGGTGCGCTTTACCATACCCGCACGGGTGAAGAACAGCGCGTCGCCACGCATCTCTTCGCGCGTGAACAGCTTGACCGCCCTTTCGCCTTCAAACGCGTCGGGGCAGATTTCGTGAAGGGTGAGCCCTTCGGCCTTGTAGTCAGAGGGGTCGGCGTCGTCGAGGTTGATATACACGCAGTTGCCCATATTGGTGAAGCAGACGAGGGTTGCATCTGAACCCGTAAACACAATCTGCGTGTGCATATGCGAAAGTTTGGAAGAGGTGAGCGGCTTTTTGAATTTTGATACAAACTCTCCCTTTTCGGTAAACTTTATTCTGCCGTCGGCTGTGACGGATATCGCCCATTCGGTTACGGCGCGCTTGATGTCGTCGCGCTTTATATAAATTTCGCCCGTGGCGCCCTTGATTTCTGACCTGCGGGGGCAGGGATACTTCTTTTTGATTTCGCGTATCTCCTGCTTTACGATATTCATCTGCAACGACTTGTCGCCTATTATCTTCTGCAATTCGGCAATCTTTTTGTTGAGCTCTTCAAGCTCCTGTTCGAGCTTGTAAACTTCGAGCTTGGCTAGCCTTGCCAGCCTTAAATCGAGAATGGCCTGCGCCTGACGTTCGGAAAGATTGAACTTTTCCATCAGCTTTCTGCGCGCGTCGGGCGTGCTTTCGGCGTTCTTTATTATGCGCACAACCTCGTCTATGTTGTGCACGCCGACTATGAGGCCTTCCACTATGTGCCTGCGGGCGAGCGCTTCTTTGAGTTCGTACTTCGCCCTGCGCAGAACGACCAACCGCTGGTAGTTTACGTAGTACTTGATTATATCCAGAAGGCCGAGCTGCTGGGGCTTGCCGCCCGCGATTGCAACCATATTTATGCCGAAAGTGCACTCCAAATCGGTATACTTCAACAGCACGGCTAAAATGGCGTCTACGTCGGCCTCCTTCTTGCAGGTAATTACGGCGCGCATACCCGTGCGGTCAGATTCGTCCACAATGTCGGTTATGCCGGAAAGAAGCTCCTTTTTGTCCTCTTTGAGGAGCATTATTTTGCGGAGAAGTTCGGCCTTGTTGGTCTGGTATGGAAGCTCGGTTATCACTATAAGTTTTTTGCCGCCCGCGCCCGTTTCAACCGAATATTTGGCGCGAAGCGTAATTCTGCCCTTGCCCGTTTCGTAAGCCTGTTCGAGTTCGTTGGCTATTATATAGCCGCCCGTCGAAAAGTCGGGGCCGGGGATAATTTTCATCATATCCTTCAAGGATATGCGGGGGTTATCGATGTAGGCGCACACGCCGTCTATCACCTCGCCCAGGTTGTGGGTGGGGATGTTGGTGGCAAGTCCCACGGCTATGCCGTTTGCGCCGTTGACGAGGAGATTGGGAAACCTGCCCGGCAGTATGTCGGGTTCCAAAAGGCTGTCGTCGAAGTTGAACGAAAAGGGCACCGTCTCCTTGTCGAGGTCCTTCAAAAGTTCGAGCGCGAGCGGCTCTAACCTGGCCTCGGTATACCTCATCGCCGCGGCGGGGTCGCCGTCTACCGAGCCGAAGTTACCGTGGCCGTTTACCAGCGTCATACGCATATTGAAGTCCTGCGCCATACGCACCATCGCGTCGTAGACAGAGCTGTCGCCGTGGGGGTGGTATTTGCCCATACAGTCGCCCACTATCCTCGCCGACTTCTTGTGCGGCTTATCGGGCGTGAGGCCCATTTCGAGCATAGTATAAAGTATGCGCCTCTGCACGGGTTTGAGGCCGTCTTCAACGCGGGGGAGCGCCCTGTCGAGTATGACGAACTCGGCATAGGGAAGCATAGAGCTGGGCATAACCTCCTCTATCGGGGTTATGAACACGTTTCCCTGCGGTATGGAAGTCTGAAAATTTCCGTCGTTCTTTTTTGCCATACAGTCCGCCCTTTAATCGTAGTAGTCGCCCGAAGAGGTCTTGCCCTCTTCCTTGAAGTGAACCTTTTCGATAAACCCGTCAACCTTGTTGAAGTTGGCGTTTTCGTTCAAAAATTCCTTTCTGCCCTCAACCTTGTCGCCCATAAGCATATCGATTACCCTGCCCGCTTCGGCAATATCTTCTATGGTGACCTGAATGAGGTTGCGGGTGGCGGGGTCCATAGTGGTTTCCCACAGCTGCTCGGCCGACATTTCGCCCAGGCCCTTGTAGCGCTGTATCTGGTAGCCCTTGCCCACCTTTTTAATCTTTTCGTCCAGCTCTTTGTCGTCGTAGGCATACTCCACGACGTCCTTTTTATACACCTTGTAAAGGGGCGGCATACCTATGTACACGCAGCCCGCCTTTATGAGGTCGCACATATATTTGAAGAAGAAGGTTAAAAGTATGCAGCGTATGTGCATACCGTCCTGGTCGGCATCGGAGAGGATGATTACCTTTTTATACCTCGTCTTTTCCACGTCGAACGACTTGCCGAAGCCCGCGCCTATTGCCGATATGAGCGTTTTGAGCTCCTCGTTTTGAAGCGCCTGCAAGGCGCTCTTCTTCTGTACGTTCAGGGGCTTGCCGCGCAGGGGCAGTATGGACTGGAACTGGCGTATGCGCGCCTGCTTTGCCGTGCCGCCCGCAGAGTCGCCCTCAACGATGAAAAGTTCGTTCTTTTCGGGGTCTCTGCCAGAGCACGCCGCCAGCTTGCCAACGAGGTTGAGCCCGTCGTTTTCGGATGCCGCCTTGGCGACGTCGCGCTCGTGGCGGTGCTTTATTCTGTCGTCGGCGGCAAATTTGGCCTTCCGCGCAATCTCGTCGAAGGTGGGCTTGTTGCCGCGCGTTTCCATCAGCTTTTTAAGCCCCTCCATCACCACCTGCTCGACGACGGGTTTTACTTCGGGGTTGCCCAGCTTTGTCTTGGTCTGGCCCTCGAACTCCACGTTGTTCATCTGGACGGTCAAAACGGCGGTGAGCCCCTCCTTTATGTCGTCCACGATAAAGGGCGCGTCCTTAGCCTTCAAAATGCCGTTGGAACGGGCATAGTCGTTGACCGATTTCAAAAGTCCGTTGCGGAAGCCCGTCTCGTGATAGCCGCCCTCGACGGTGGAGATGTTGTTGACGAAGGAGTATAAACTTTCGGTCTCTTCCTTTGTGTGGCAGATGGCGAACTCCACCTTTATTTTGCCCGTGGGAAAGCCCTTTACGGTGATATCTTTGACCGCCGAATAATAGAGCGGATTCTGATAGGCCTTTGCCTTGTCGGAATTGAGGTAGTTTACGAAGTCCACAAGGCCGCCGTCGTATTTGTAGCTTACCGCCTCCCTTGCGGGCAGCTTTTCCTTTACCTCTTCGCCGTCCTCGCCCGCAGTTGTGCGGTATAAAACGCGCTCGTCCTCAAAATTTATGCGCACGCCCTTGTTTAAAAAAGCGAGCTCTTTTAAGCGCTTCGATATAGTATCGTAGTTCCATTCAACCGTTTCAAAAACCCTGTCGTCGGGCATAAACCGCACGAAGGTGCCGCGCACGCCCGCCTTGGCGCCCGTATCCTTCAAGGGACCTTCGGGCACGCCGCACAGCCACTTTTTGTTCTTTGCGTCGTACGACGAGGAAAAGCGCATTGTGTATACCTTGCCACGGCACACTTCGACTTCCAGCCAGCGCGAGAGCGCGTTGGTGACCGAGGCGCCCACGCCGTGCAGTCCGCCCGAAAAGGCATAGTTGCCCTCGTCGAACTTGCCGCCCGCGTGCAGTTTGGTAAAAATGAGCTCCACGCCCGAGATGCCCGCCTTTTTGTTTATATCGGTGGGCATACCCCTGCCGTTGTCGCACACCGAGGCCGAGCCGTCTTTCCAGAGTTTTACGGTAATTTCGTCCGCGTAGCCGTTGGCGGCCTCGTCGATGGCGTTGTCTACAATTTCCCAGAGGATATGATGGAGTCCCCTCGCGCCCGTAGAACCGATATACATACCGGGGCGGACGCGCACCGCCTCTAACCCTTCGAGTATTTTAAGGTCGTCGGCATCGTAGCCGCTGCTCTTTTTTACTGCCATTTTCCTTTCACTTCTCCGCTATGTACAAAATTGACACAAAATGTTATTATCTCCTATTATTATACCATATCTTGTGGTCAATTGCAAGGCGTAAAACAAATTTGCGGACAATATTATTGAAAAACAGGGCGGCAAAGTTACGGGTTTGCTGCAAAAAAATTCCCGCGCCTTACGGCACGGGAATAATGCTTTTTAATTTTTGACGGTCTTCGTACTGCTGCGCTTTACTTCTTGTTTATCTTCTTTCTTGCAGACACGCGCTTTACCGCCTTATCGTCTATCTGGTCGATATCGCCCTTATCCTTGGGCTTTATGACTACGAGCAGAATGATGCCGATGAGGGCAGCGCCCGCAACGCAAAGGAGCACTACCGAAGCAACGTTGTTTTGCAGCCAGTCGCTCTCGCCGTATAAAGGTTCGGCGGCAGCAGACGCGCTTATCGCCATATAGCTGGTCAGCGCCGTGGTCTGGTATACGTTGTCAACAGCCTCCATCCTTATTACATAGAATGCGTTGTCGTCCTGGGGAACGAAGTCGAGCGAATCGGGGTCCCACGCATATTCGGAATAGCGCTCGTAATCCGCGTCGGTCTCTTCAAGCGAATCGAGGGCGGGAATGCTTTCGAAGTATTCCCTGGTGTCGGGATTGGTGAACAGCTCTTCTGCCCTGCTTATGAAGTCGGAGTAGGTAAGGCGTTCCTGAGTGTCTTCAAAGTATGCGCCCCTGTTGAACAGGTAGAGCGTGTAAGACGTGGAGTACTTGTCGGAAAGGCCCGTTATGTCGAAATCGGGAGCCGAATATTCGGTGCCCACAAAGCCTATCTCCTGACCCTTGGGGGCGGTGACGGAGAGGCCCGCATAGTTTACGCTGAATTCGTATACGGGAATCTTGCCGTTGAGGTCGCTGTTTATGGAATCTTTTAGGAAGGCCGTAAGGTCGTCTGTGGTAAATTCAACCAGCACGGGCTGATTGTTTTCGTCGTAAATTATGTTGCCTTCGTCGTCGCGGTCGATATAATACATATCGTTGCCTGCGGCGTCGGTAACATAGATTACAAACCTGTAAAGTCCGTCGTATTGAAGCTCTATCGAAAGTTCGTTATACGAAAGGTTGGTGGAAGAGCTTACCTCGGTCTCTCTGCTTATATAATATACGGAAAAGCTGAGGTCGCGGTAGGAAGTTACGTTGTCGGAAACAAAGCCTTCGTAGCTGGGCAGGTAGAAATAGTTGCCGTCGCCCGCCGTGGCGTTCTGTTCTGTAAGAGCCTCGTCAACCAAATCCTGGTAGCTGAGTTCGTTGACCTCGCTTTCCGCATAGCCTACGCCCTTGGCGTCGGTAGTGGCCATTATGAAGTCGTAAGACTGTCCGTCGCCCCCTTCCACCGTATAGCGGAACTCTTCGGGAACGTACCATTCAAGGAAAACTTCGTCAGAGGTATTGCCTGTCGCGGTGCTGTCCTGCACAGACAGGTATACCTTTACGAGGCACTGCGCCGTGAAATCGATATTGCCTGAATTGTCGGGTTCGTAGGGGTCGTCGCCGCGGATGACGGGCGAAGCCTGGCTGCCCGAAACGGAAGTGAAATGCCCGTCTTCGGTATTGTTGAGGTCGCCGCCTTCGACGTACGAATCTTTGAGCACGTAGTAATTGAGCGTAGACCTGGGGCTGGTTGCGAGCATATCTATTACGGTGTAGTCGATATCAATCGAACGGCCGTAAGAAAGCGTGGTCAAATCGCCGGAAAGGCATACCACGGGAGGAGTATCGTCCTTTACCGTGCGGGAGCCTTCGTCGCCGCTTAATTCGAAGCTCTGTTCGTTGAACGAATAGAGCACCATCGTGGCGGCTCCGCCCTGCGCGTTGTAAGTTACGGGAATTACCGAAGAACTTGTGGAAGATACGTAGTTTGCGTAGCTGCCGCCCACGTTTGCAAACGTGCCGGTAACGGTGTTGTTTTCCGCGTCGGAGAGGGAAACGCTGTAAGCGCCCTCGTTATAGCCTGTGAATTCAAAGGTCAGCCTCGACGCGTCGAGAGCCGTTCCGCTCTCCTTTATGCTCGTTATTTCCGCTGCGCGGGCGTCTGCTTCTTCGGGAAGGGGTTCGCCCATCTTGGCGTATACCATACCTTCTTCATCTGCGGCGATGAGCGTGACGTAGTTGGAAGTAACGCCGTCTTCGGTCTTGGTGTACTGCTGTGACTGGAACCTTACGGTGAAGGTTTCAAAGTCCACGGCCCCGAAGCCGAACTCGGTAGAAAGGAAGCCCTCGCGGCTGCCCGTGAGGTTGCCTTCGCCGTCCTTCACTCCGCTGAACCAGTGGTAGGCAAGGTTCTTTCTGTAAGTCACCGCACTGTCGTCGTCGGCGAAAGAAAATGCCGTATAATAGCTGCTGCCGACCTGCTGTTCGGTTACGGCAGCCTGGTTGGCTACGTAGAAGTAGTTGCTGCCGGTAAGATTTATGTCTCTTTCTGCGTCGGCAAAAGAAGCGCCCCCCAAAAGAAGAGTCGCCGCAGAGAAAAGCGCCGCGATGAACACGAACGCCAACGTGATTAAAGAAAATTTCCTGTGTCTGGTCATAACCTGCTCCGAAAAGGCTTGGTTTTGTTTTTTATCGAATAACGGGCGCGGCTGCGCCCTGCCCGCGGCGCGTCAGCCGCAGGAAAAACCGTAATTTGCGTGCGCAGACGGCGTTTAAGCCGCCAAGCCCGAAACTTACCGTTTAAGTTTACTATTAAAAAAAGTATTTGTCAAACGCTTTTGTTTGCGCCCGGCAAATACTTTGCAATTTTTCACATTTTTATGCGGTTTTCACGCTTTGACGTCTATGTGAAACAATTTCCACGGCCTTTCGGCAAGCGGAGGTTCGGCAATGAATTTAAGCCGCTCGCCCGTGGTGGGGTGCGGGAACGAGAGCGAATAGGCCCAAAGCGCCAACTTGCCCTTTACCGCCGCCGCACCGCCGTAGCGCATATCGCCATAGACGGGCGCGTTTATCGCCGCCGTCTGCACCCTTATCTGGTGCGTCCTGCCCGTGTGCAGCTTTATTTCGGCAAGCGAAAGCCCCTCGCACTCTTCAAGTATATTATAGTCGAGCGAGGCGAACTTTGCGCCCTCCTCCGTCTGCGTGCAGACGTATACCATATTGTTTAGCGAGTTTTTGCGCAGATAATTTTCGAGCGTGCCGCTCTTTCTGGAAGGCGAACCGCACAGCACGGCGAGATACTTCTTTTCAAACCCGCCGCTTTTGAGCTGTTCGGAGAGCCTTGACGCCGCCTTGGAAGTCTTTGCGTACACCATTACGCCGCCCGTGGGACGGTCGAGCCTGTGCACGAGCCCAACGAAGGCGTTGCCCGGCTTTGCGTACTTTTCCTTTATATATCTGCCCACGCAGTCAAACAGGTTGTCGTCGCCCGTGGAATCGGGGCAGCAAGCCACGTTCTGCGGCTTCAAAACAACTATTATGTGGTTGTCTTCGTATAAAATCACCAAATCGTCGTAAGTCATAAAACACCATCCGTCATTCGTTTGTAAACGGCCTTTTCAGCCCGAAAGAGCGGCACATATGCCGCAATTACTGCCCTTTGAAGGTGGCCAGCCCGGAACAGCCGCAGGGAAGGCAGATGCCCTCTTCGGTGGGCAGGCACAGCTCGTACGCGTCGGTTTCCGCGCCCCTTTCTTTGAGCGCGAGCGTGAGAATATTTTTTATAACCGTGGGCTGTAAACCGGTTGTGTAGCTGTTGACAAGCACGAACAGCGGGTTTTCAGAAAGTACCTGCGCGCACGTTGCAACAAAATCGTACACGTCGTCCTCTATCTTCCAGGTTTCGCCGCCCGGGCCCCTGCCGTAGCTCGGAGGGTCCATTATAATGGCGTCGTAGCGGTTGCCGCGGCGTATTTCCTTTTTTACGAACTTGAAGCAGTCGTCTATTATGTAGCGTATGCCGCTCTCTATGCCCGAAAGGCGCGCATTGCGGCCCGCGCGCTCAACCATTCCCTTTGCCGCGTCTACGTGCGTGACCAGAGCGCCGCTCTTTGCGCAGGCAACCGAGGCGCCGCCCGTGTAGGCAAACAGGTTTAAAACCTTAATCTCCCTTTCGGGGAAACGCGCCCTGCGCTCTTCGATTAAAGCGCGCATACCGTCCCAGTTGGCGGCCTGTTCGGGGAAGAGCCCCGTATGTTTGAAGCCCATAGGCTTTACTATAAATTTAAGGTCGCCGTAGCAAATCTGCCATTCTTCGGGCATCGGCTTGCGGAACTGCCAGCCCCCGCCGCCCTTGTTGCTGCGGACGTATACGGCGTTTATATCCTTAAAGGAATACAAATCGCGCGAAGGGCGCCATATTACCTGCGGGTCGGGGCGCAGAAGCACGACTTCGCCCCAGCGTTCCAGCTTCATACCGTCGCCCGTGGCCAACACCTTATAATCTTTCCATTTATCCGCAACTTTCATAGGCGAAATTATACACCAAAACGCACAGATTGTAAAGTAAAAGAGCGCCGGGCGCGCATTGTTTTTGCACGCCTGTACCGTGCCTCCCCCTGTCCGCCGCAGAATTGCGGGCCGATAAATGTGCAAATATAAAATTAAGGCGGCCGCGCGCATAGCCTGCGCGCGGCACGCCCCTTTTAAGGCATACTTTAAATGTACTGCGAAAACACGTTGTAAAGCGTGTTGTAGTAGTGCCCCAGATAGCTCTGCGCGACGGTATCGGCGCCGTACAGCGCCAGCCGCTCGGCAGGGTCTTCAATCGACATATAGTAATTGCGCACAATCTGGTAACGGTCGAGATAAGAGAGCGTATAGTCCACTATATACGGCGCGTCGCTGCCGTCGCCCGTATCCCCCGCGTCGTCGTCCCCGTCGCCCGGCACGTTGAGCGACATATTGTATATCAGATTGTCCTTCAAAACGGCCACCTGCCTTTCGTATTCCTCGTCAAGTTCGTCGCATTTGTCGGCATATATGTTGGAATTAAGCATACCTGCCTCCGCCAGCTTTGCATAAAGACTGCGCTTGTCGGCCGCAAGCTGAACGGTGAGTTCGTCCTTGTTCTGCTGAGCCGTGCGCAGCAGCCTCATCTGCACGGTTGAAAGGGCAAACAGCTCCTCTTCGGTAAAGTCCACTATATCGAAAGTCAATTATTTCACCTCCTTGAAACGTAGCGTGCCGAAAGCGCCTTTACTTCCCCTTCGCACAGAAAGTCAAACGAAAACTTTTCGCCCGCCATTCCCACCTTGATTTCGCCGTTCACGTCTGAAAAGGTGCGGGAATATGTGCCGTCCGACACGGTAAGCGAGGTTAAATTTCCGTCCGCGACAATGCTGTGCAAAAACTTTTTTCCGTGCACACCGAAGTCGGTTTCCCCGCTCTTCCACTCGCCCTCTTCCGCCGACGGAACGAGCTCTGCGGGCGCGGTTCCGTCGTAGAAGAACACCCTGCCCGCGGCGCAGATGCAGTCGGCGCGGCGGGCAACATAGCTCACCCCGCCGCCGTCCGTTCCGATGCAGGCTATTGCGTATTGCCCGTCCAGCTTTCCGCCCGCGAATATGCGGTTGCCGCACGCCGCGGCGCAGGTCACTTCGGAAAAGCCTTCCAGCCCGTCAAAGTCGGCCCTTTTTACGTTGCCGTCAAAGCAGTACAGCCCGTCTTTGGCAAAGAAATATATTTTGTCTGCACAGCAGACTACCGCATTTTCAATAACTTCGCCGAAGTCGCCGCCGAGATACTCCACCTTAAAATCTTCGCCCTCGCCGCCTGCCGTTATCTTTGCAATGCCGTGGCTGCGCACGGCAATCAGGTCGCCGCCGAGCGGCACAAGCCTTACTATGTCGCCGCCGACGGGGTCAAGCCGCACGTGCCCCGCGCCCGCGGCGCCCTCTTCCCAATCCGTGACGTCGCCCGCGGCAGACCAGCGCAGAACGTGCGAATCGGACGAATCGACGCCGAATATGCGCGAATAACAGCCTACGCCGAGCTTTATCGGCGGGCAGGTCGTTCCCTCGGTGAGGGTGTAGTCAGAGCGCAGCGCCTTCTGCCCGTCGCCTATGATTGTGAAGTCCTCGTCGCCGTCGCAGCACTCGGCAAAGTAGGGCGGCGACGTGAAGCCGGTGCCTATGCGGTAAAAGTTGCCGTAAGCGCCCGTGCTGCGCCACAAATCGCCCGAATTGTACATATAGAAGTTGCCGTGCGAAGTGAGATATACCGCCTGCGCCGCAGAGGGGATATTTTCCACCTGCAATTCTTCCGCCCCGAAGGCGGGCGACACGCCGTCCGCCGTCTTTCTGAGCGAAAACAGCCTTCCCCCGCCTAGCAGGTCGAAGCTCTTCAATTCAAAGTCGGGGAAAACCGTTCTGCGGACAACGTGCCTCATACCCATCTCCTTGCGCGTATGTCGCGCGGGCGCTCGTGCGGGCGCAGCCTTTCAATCTCATCCTTATACCTGTTCTCCCAGCACTCGCTCTCTTCAAAGTTGCCGCATATCAGGCAATATTCGGCCGCCACGCCGTAAGCCATCAGCCTTTCGCCCACGGGATAGCCCGAATAATCAGACGCAGAATCCATCTGCTTTTTTGCGGGACAGCAGGTGTAGCGAACGGTGTAAGTTCCGTCCTTCACCTCTATGTATTTGGGGCATATGCGGTACCCAATCTGCCCTTTATCCGAAATAACCGCCAGAATTCTGACAGGCGTGCCCGCAAACGAGGTGTAGTAAATTCTGCCGTCTTCCGCCGTAAGCTCCTCCTCTTTCACGAGCGGAAAGAACCCGCGCGCAAGCTCGTCTTCGACGGCGTTGTAGCAGTGAAGCGCGCACTCTGCCGCGCGGGAAAACTCGTCGTTTTCAGTATAGCTGCCGTCGGATACGGCCTCCGCCACGTCCGCCCTGCCCACAAATTCAAACGCCGCCTTTATCACGTCGGATACTAACATTCATACCTCCTTATAAAAAGTTTTAAGGGGGCGGGCGCCGCGCCCGCCCCCTTTGCCGCGACGCCGCGCACGGCGCCGCTATTACGATAATCGGGGCCGTACTATGCCGCGATTACCGCACCCGTAAACACACTTTTTTAAACGGTGAAGCCCGTTATTATGCCCTGAGCGCAGGGCTTTTTGCAGATAAGTTCGGCATACTTTACGAGCGTTGCGCTGTAAGCCGCCTTGCCGGGCACCTGCTTTAAAATCTTGCCGTCCTCGTCTTCGAGCCAGCTCCAATCGCAGAGCTGCGCGAGCACGAAGTCGTTGGTGTTTATAAGGTAGATGGTGTTTTCGGGGCAGTACCTGTCTGCCACGACGGGGATACCGTCGAAGAGTATGGCGCTGTAACCGCCCGCAAGCACCGTGGTGTTCACGTTCGAGCGCGAACCTAAGAGCAGCTCTGCAATCGCCGACTTGGTCTTGTAGGAACACAAAATCATATCGGGACGGTTGTTGAAGTACTCTTCGAGGAAGTTGATTTTTTCCATAATCGCGCTTTCGGAAAGGGTGCTGACGGTGAACGCCGCGGGGCGGCAGTAGCTTTCCGTATCCCTGTCTATGCCGTAGATATCGTCGTCGCCGAACAGAGCTTCGAAGCCCGTGATTTCGTTGCCGTATGCGCCGTGAACATAGATATACTTGCCCGCGAGGGTGCCCTCTATCACCTCTGCAATGGTAATCGTGCCTGCGGCGTAGTCAACGGAAGCTATGGTCACGTTTTCGCCGCCCGTCATTATTGAGGAAGAGTTGCGGATATCCACCTTCATACCCTCGGTAACCCTGCCTACGGGGGTCACGGCAAGCGAACCGTCGTCCTCCTCCTTGGTAATGGCGGCCACATATCCGTTGCCGTCGCCGTATAGCATACGCGAAAAGTTTACCCTTGCGCTGGATATCAGTCCCTCCATTTCGGCGTTGAGAAGGTCGACGAACGCGCCCTCTGAACTTCTTGCGGCGCGGAGAGCCTTATCTGAAATTTCAATCGTGCCGTAGATATTTTTGAGCGCGGAGGTGAACTGTATGTACCTGTTTGAACCTGCCGCGGGGAGTTCGCCGTCTTCCGTGCCCGCGAGCACGCGGGTGCTGTCGCCGCGCACGGCGGTCACCTTCACCTCTTTGCCGAAAACTTCCGCGCCGTTCTTTTCTATTGCGGCGTAAAAGGGCGAAACGGCGTCGAGCTGGGCCGAAACGGCGTCGAGATAGTAAGTTTTAAGGGCCTTGTCTGCATTTTCAATGGTTATCAAAATAAAAATCCTCCTAACTGTTCTTTAAAAATTGTTTTGCGAGCCTGCCCGCCTCCTTTACGGTCGCGGGCTTTGTTTTGGGCGAAGGCACGCTTATGCCGCCCGTTAAAATTGGTACGCCCCTGCCCGAGGCTACCGATTTGAGGTAGTCGGCGATGACGGCTTCCTTCACCTTCTCATCGTTTATGACTGCCTCGTACAGACTTTCCTTCCGCAATCCGGAAGAAGGCTCGCCGTTTGCCGCGTCTGCGGTCGGCTGCGCCTTGCTCTTCCCTTCCAGTTCTTTCAGCCGCTGACTGCGTCGGGTGAATTCGGCTTCCAGACTGGTATATGCGTCCAGAAGGGCCTTTACGTCCTTAAACTTGCCCAAATCTGCCGCAACTTTCTCCTCTTCCGCCTCCGCGGTGTTTGCCGTATCGGGCGCGTTAGTTTCAAGGTTATCCATCTATGTCCTCCTTCAAAAATTTTTTGTGTTGTTTAATGTGTGCGCATATGCGCTCTTCAACCGCCTTTTCGGGGTCGTAAGACAGTAAAAATGCGGTGTGTTCCCTGATATGCACTTCGTGGTCGTCGTATTCTTTCACCTCGGCGGCGCGGCTCTTCATCGCCGCGTTCTCCTCCGCGGCGCGCGCGGCGTGCATACCCTCCGTATCCCTGCCCGAGGCAAAGCCGCCGAAGCCTATGTAAGAGAGCACCTTGTTCTTTACCGCACGGCTCATTGCCCCGCTGTCGTCCGATAAAAGTCCCCTGTCTATCATCTCATAGACCACGTTCCTGCGCTCGGCTGGGGTGAGGTTTATGTCGCTGTCCGATTCGAGTATGACGTCGTCGCACGATATGTCCTCCCCTTTGAAGCAATAGAGCCTGGCGGCGCCGCTCTCCGACTTTCCGTTTACAAGACGGGCATTGCACGCAAACTGCCTGTAAAGGCGGAGTATGTGCCTGCCCACCAGCCTGAGCGCCTGCTTTATCGATTCGTAGCTGACGTTCAGGCGGGCGTCGTCCTGCTCGACGAGCAGTTGCAGACCCGTGGCGGAAGTAACCGAAGAAAAAGCCTGCCCGTTCTGCGTGATTTCGCCCGTGCCGGAAACGCGCGAAAATTCGTCGCGCAGGGTCTCTTCCTCCTTTTCAAAGGCCTCGGGCAGAGTGCCGAGGGTGAGCATTTCGGGCGGCTTGCCGCCCTGCCTGTAAACGATGACCTTGCCGGGGCGCAGGCCGTCCTCCGAAAGGTCGTCGGTATCCACAGACCCCTCCTCCACGGCGACGGTGCCCATAGAGATTCTGTTTAAAAATTCGTGCTTTCTGTTGCGCACGGCGTTGTATGCGCGTTGCAAAGGTATCATTCTGTCAACCACGCTGGCGCCGAAAAAGCTGCCCGCAAGCGGCATACACACCTGTTTTGCAAACGGATAGCCCCTGGTACCGTTTTCGCCGTTTACGTAGGGCAGGGCGCCGTCGTATAAAAGCGCCCCGCCCGCAACCACGGTCAGCCTGCCTTCGGGCAGGTCGGCGGTGGGCCTTATGTAGCGCTCTATCACCACCTCATACCCGCGCCGCACGGCGCGCACGCTCCCGCCCGAGGAATGGGCGGCGGCAGAGTAGGGCGAGAGCGAGAATTCCTCGATATCCCTGCCCGCAAGTTTTACGCCGTACGCCGCAAAGATGTCCTGCACCGAAACGGCGCGCGCGTGAATTATCGAAGGCTGTTCGTCTATCCCCTCCTCAGAGAGCGAGTAGGGATATATCTCGAACGGGGAAATCGCCGTCACCCGCACTTCGCCCTCGCATATCGCCGAGCCGTCCTCCGCGCTGCCCACGGCCGCACCGCCCGAATTGTCCCACACAACCTTGTAAAAGGCGGTGCCGCACGTTTCTGACCACACCGTGGCCCTGTAAAGGGCGTCCTCCAACCCGCACCTTTCGCCCGAGCGCGCGAGTATTGCCGCAGACAGCGCCGCCGCCTGCTTGTCGCCCTCGTCGCCCGAAGCTGCGCGCACCGAAAGCGCGGGGCGTATGCGCGCAAGTTTTGCGCACCGCAGCTCAACCGTGGGCGCAATGTGGTTGAACACCCTGCGCGGCTGCCAGCCGTAGGCCGCCTGCTCCTCCTCAATCTCGCCTGCGGTATTGAGGCCGCAGTACTGATTGCCGCACAAAAAGTTCATATCAAGCTCCCAGCCGCGCTCTATGCGCTTGCGCTCAGACTGTCTTTCGGCAAAGTCTGCCTGAACTTCCTCCACCAGCTTTCTTTCGGCTTCCGCCTTTTCGTCTGTAAAAATGCCGTTATTTGTCAATGCCTTCCTCCTTTAACATTGCAATTAGTTTTTCTCTTCGCTCTTCAAGCTCTTCGTCGCTCATCTGCGAGGCGTCGGCCTCGCCGTCGAGCAGCATCTTCACCGCCTTTATGTCGGGCGGCACGTCGCGCTTTGTCACTTTGCGCTTTACCAGTTTAAGTTCGCCCTCGTCCACGGTGTACTCCTCTACTATTTCGCTGGTATCGAAGCCCACCGCGCACTTTAAAAGCGCCTTTTTTATTCCTTCATCGCTCAATTTTTTTCGTAAGCCTCCTTATCCGCCTCTCCTTATCGCGCGCCACGGGCCCCTTTTCGTCCGCCCGAGGGGCGGGGCGCGGGCGGGTCATTATAAAGTACCTCAGCTCGTCCATACTGTGGTCGTCGCGCTTTACGGGCATATCGCCGCTCCCCCACGAATACCCCTTGAACTCCGAAATCATATTCTGACAGTTTTTGAAGATATATAAATCGGGCGTACCGTTGCCGCGCGCAAGGTAGCTCTTCACGCGAGAAATGCCCGCAAATACGTCCTTATCCACGTGCGTGTCCACAAGTATGCCCCTTTCGCAGAACAGCTCCGCCACCGACTTCGAAGAGGCCAGCGTGCGCTGGTTTGCCGCGCTGTCTATTAGCGCCCTCACCCGCCCGCGCGAATCGGCTTTCCAGCCGAGCGCCCTGCTTATCTCCAAAATGCGCTGCGCGTGGTAGTCGACGTCCCTTCCCGCCGCGTAGTGTTCGGCCACGGCATACACGTTGCCGTCCCAGTCCACGCAGTACCAATGCGCCGAGAGCGGGTTGTTCAGCCCGGGGTCTATCGAGATAATCTCCTGACACTCCGCGGGGACGGAGAACGGCTCGATTACGTGCACGCTCTCGTCGAACTCTGGGTAAACCAGCCCGTACCCGTCGGAAAATTTGCCGTACTTTCTTGAATCGAGCGCCGAACTTTCAAGCGCGCCTTCGAGCAGCTTTATCTCCTTCTTTGAAAGGAAGGGATTATCTTCCCAATTCATAAACTCGTACCACACCTCGGGGTTGTGCCCGCGGTTTAAGTAGATTTCGTTATAGATGAAGGTGCGGCCTTTGAGCGGAGTCATTGTGCCGAACACGTCGCCCTGTCTGTCCATAACGCGCATTAAACACTCTTCGTAGATATCCTTTGGCGGCTCCTCGTCGAACCAGACGTAGTCGAGCGAGGCGCCCTGGAACTTTTCGCGCCCCTGGTCGCAGCTTTTGAAGCCTATGGTGGATATGCCGCCGAACACGTTCTTTACCTTAATCTGGTCGATTATGCCCGAGGCGGGGCTGTCTTTCCTGCCCGAAAGCATCACTATGTCGGCTATCCAGCTTTTGGGAAGGTAATAAAGTATCTTGCTCTGCGCGACGTCGCGCTGAACCTGCTGGGAAAGGGACACCACCCAGCCGAAGGTATCGGCCTTGTTTTTGCGGTAGGGGTGTATGCCGCGCGCAATCCACACCGTTTCAACCGCGCCGCACTCCGTCTTGCCCGAGCGGTTGCCGCCGAACACCCACCTGTTGCGCTTTTTGCACCTGTGAAAGGCAAGCTGTTTTTTGTGCTTCTTTCTGCCCGAGTTATAAAATGTAAGCCTGTTTGAAAGCCGCCGCCTTTCAAGCTCCCTGTCTATACGGGCGACAGCGCTTAAAATATCCTCCCTGTCCATACTAATACGACCTTTTGTTACAAAATAATTTGTTTTTCAACGCATAGCCGCCCATACAATATAGAATATATGAAGTCAGCTATGCGGGCGGCCGCGCTGTTTGCCGCGGCAGCAATCTTCTGCACGCCGACGTGTTTTGCCGCGGCGGGCGCAACTGAATACTATCCTTCGGACGGTTACGACGAATACGAAGATTCCGACGCGTCAGAAGGAACGCTGTATGCGCGCGCAGGCTCGCGCGAGGCCTATTTCTGCACCTCGGACGACCTTTCGACGAGCATTTTTGCCGTGCCTTACACCTACTGCGTGGAAGTTCTGTCGGAAGAGGGCGAATGGTACCGCGCAAAGTATGCCGAGGACTACGGAATTTACCGCGCCGTGTACGGGTACGTTCTAAAATCGGACTTCGAGCTTTTAACCGAAGCGCCGCAGACGGTATACCTGTACGAATCGGTTACGGTCACATTTTCACAGCCGCCCGCGGGCGGCCTGCCCGCCATAGACGACATAACCGTGCAGGCGGCGTTTTACGGTTCGTATTACAGCGGCGCGGCGGGCTATTCGTACGTGCTTTGCCAGGGTTCGTTCGGCTATATTGCGGGGGCAAACGACGATTATCCGCTGATAGAAACCACGCCTCTTCCCGATGAAGAAGTCCCCGACACCTCGGGCGGGAGCGGCACGATTATTGCGGCGGTGGTCATAGGCATACTCGTCGTCGCCGCCCTTGCGCTCGCCCTGCTCTCGGGCAGAAAGACGCGCAAAAGAAAGGACGAAGCCGACCCCTTTCAGAGCGGGCGCTACCGCTGACCTTCGCACCGTTTGCCTCCCATTGTTTAGTACAATGACATTTACCATTTATGTCATTGACGCGCGTGAGGAACGCTGTGACGAAACTCTGCCGCATAGATATTGCGGATATTGTGGGATAATAAATATTTATTGATTGTAGCGGCAGATTGCCTTATACAGCGAACAATCGCTATTCCGTCGCCTGCGCTCCTTACGACCAAACGTAGCCCGCGTGGAGAAATCTCAAAGTAAAAATATTGCCGAAATTTCTCCGTGTGCTCCCTGCGGTCACTTAGTTTGAGGTTTCCCCAAGGGAGCCCTACGCAAAGTAGCGTTGCTACACTTATCTGCCGTTTCCACACAAAGTGTGGAGCTTCGGCAGAGCAGCGCTTCGCTCGCGCACGCGGCGCAGCCGCTCATACACCCCCGTCCCCGCCGCGCCCGCGCTTTTCCGCGCGGGCGCGGCACTCTTCAACCCAACCCGTTCCCCCTCTTTCCGCCGCCGGCCGCTTAAACCGTAAAGAAGCACACTTCGCACATTGCGGCTATTCCCTCGCCGTACCGCTTTAAACAGCCGCGTATTCTGCGCGCAAACGCCACCGCCAGCCTGTGCGCCTCGCGCGCCTTCTCACCCTCCCTCGCCTCCCTCGGCGAAAAGGCATATTCGCGCAGAACGCCGCGCTCGGATTCGCTGAATGCCCTCATAACCCCGTCAAGGAAGCGGTAAAAAGCGCCCAGCGCCATCTTCTTTTCCACAAGTTCGGCCACCCGCTCGGCACACTCGTAGGCATCCCTCCCTCCGCCGATGCTCGTCGCCCTCTTCAAAATCAGTCTGTCCAGCCTCTCTTCCGCCGCCCCGGCGGTGAAATAAAACTTTAATACGTGCTTTACCTTCATTCCGTCATTCCTCAAAAAACAAACATTTGTTCGCTTTTGCAATTTGATTATAACCGCTTAATATGACAGAAGTTGCATAATTAAAAAATTTTTTTAACTTTTTTTAATAAAAATCGTGTTATTTTACCGAACGCATATATTTTTATCGTTTAAAAGCGCCTGTTGCGCCCCGGCGGCAAAACCGACACAAAAAATCACCGTTCGCCCGCATACGCGCGCATACGCGCACTTAATTTTCAGTCAAACTTTTAAAAATCTTTACAACCGCCGCTTTGTGTGCTATAATCTTAATCGTGAAAAAACAAATTGCCATATTGCTGTCCGCCGTGACCCTGGCAACGCTTGCCGCCGCAGGTTACGGGGCAAAAACTGAATATGCGTCGGCGGAAGAGGGTTCGGGAACGGAAAACTCCACCGTTTATCCCGACTTCGTATCCGAACTCGATATCGGCGAAATAAGCTGCTACGCCGTGGGCGACGGCAGTTTTGCCTTTGCCTCGGGCGAGTTCCTGTATGTTTACAGCGGCGGCAGCCGCTCTTTGAATACAGATACAGACGGAGCCGCATACTACGAATACGAAGGCGGCGTGATGGACGCCGCGTCCGACGATAATATCTATGCCTGCGAACACACCAGCACGATTTCCACTATGTGCTACGATGGCGGCACGCTGTACTTTACAGACGCAACGGGCGCCGCTTACAGCTACGCCGCAGGCTCTCACGAACCGACGGCCTTCACCCCGCAGGACGGTGAAGGACTTCCTTCGGGACTCCTGCCCGTAAGTTACCCCGTAACGGCAAACGGACTGTCGTACTATGTGCGCGACGGCGGCGTGCTGAGTATAGGCGACGGGTCTGCTTACGCCACTTTTGAAGACGGAACCTATTCGCAGGTAAAGGTGCAGAACGGCAGCGTGTACGCGCTCAGGGACGGCGCCCTTTGCATAATCGAGGGTACTTCGCTCGACGAAATAAACACCCCCAGGGCGATAAAGGCGATAAATTTTCTGTATACAGACATCACCCACGGCGAAACGATAGCCATAGGAGACTGCGACGAGTTGCTCGGGCAGACTAAGGATACGCAGTTTGCAATAGTGCCCGCAGGGCAGTATGTTACCGAAATAGACCTCTCACTGCTCGGCGGACAGTACTTCGTCACGGGCGAAGAGGGCACTTTCAGAACGGAAAGCAGCAACTATGCGCTCGTGCTTTGCTCGGCAGGCGAAGCCGATATAATCGCGATTGGCGATAAGACGTATATCACCTCCCCCCTCGGGACAAAGATTAACGCCGTCACCTCGAACGCCCCGTTCGAAGGCGCCCAGCTCAACTATACGGCAGGGCTGTACAGCTCGCCCTATATGTGCGATGCCACATTGCTTGAAACGCTCGAAACGGGCACGACGGTGAGCGTGCTTTATGCCGTAAATGCAGAAGACCAGTCCTCCGCAGGAACAAGCCTCACCGCCGATTTTTGCAGGGTGCAATACACCGCGCAGGACGGCACTGTGACCGAGGGGTATGTGGCCTCCTCTTTCCTCACCGCCTACGACTTTTCTGGCGAGGACGGAGAGTTCACAGACCCCACCACACCCGACGATTACTCGGAAGACAACGTAATTTTAACCATCGTGCTTGTAATAGTAATTGTAGTGCTGGTTATTGCGGGAGTTGCTTATCTTGCATATTTCAGCGGCGCGGGCAAGCGCAAAAAAAACGGCGCTGAAAATAAGGACAATCAGGAAGACAAAAACGGTTGAATTTACCGTCCTTTAAATTAAGAGGCGTGCGGTGCAAAATTTGCGCCGCACGCCGTTTTTTTATTCAGTTATATCCGATTGTTGCGGCATATATGCGCCCCAATCAGACTACGTTTAAATCTTGAACACGTTTAAAGTTGCGTCGGAATAGCCGTATACGCCGCCGCCCGATATAACCTGCAACGTTGTGGGAACGGTGGTAATATTGAATACCGCCGCGGCAGAAATAGCCTCGGCCTGCGCGGCAGAATCGAACCTGGTCTGCGCTGCGCCCGCGCTCTGCGTTGCCCCGTTGAGCGTGAAATTTATTGTGTTCACCGCGGGGAACGAAGTTATATTCGCAGGGTAAGTCGTACCGTTGTACTGCACAAAATAGGTGCCGGGCTCGCTTATGGTCACCGTATCCGAACCGGGAGTATGGGCAAGCGCCGTACCGACGAGCGCATTGTTCATATCAAATTCAAGCGCACCTCCGCTTGCCGCAACCGCCGCAGGCGTGTAATATGCACTCAAAGCCTGAGTATCCGCCGCACCCGTCGGGCCCGTAGCGCCCGTCGGGCCCGTGGGGCCTGTCGGGCCTGTTACACCCGTGGGACCGGTCGCTCCTGTGGCTCCCGTACCCGTCGCACCCGTCGCACCCGTGGCACCTGTCGGACCCGTGGGGCCAGTCGGACCTGTTGGGCCCGTGGCTCCCGTACCCGTCGCGCCCGTCGCACCCGTCGGACCTGTGGGTCCTGTTACACCCGTAGGACCTGTTGCTCCCGTGGCTCCCGTACCCGTCGCGCCCGTCGCACCTGTCGGACCCGTGGGGCCTGTCGGGCCTGTTACACCCGTGGGACCTGTTGCTCCCGTGGCTCCCGTACCCGTCGCGCCCGTCGGGCCAGTCGGACCAGTCGGACCCGTTACACCCGTAGGACCGGTCGCTCCCGTGGCTCCCGTACCCGTCGCGCCCGTCGGACCTGTCGCACCCGTCGGGCCAGTCGGACCTGTTGGGCCCTTGGGCCCGGTGGGGCCTGTCGGGCCTGACCTGTCGTACACTATTTTTTCTATTATAATATCCGCCTCAATTCCATCGGGGCGGCATTTATCCGAAAAACACATAAACACCTCTTTCTTTGGCGCGTATGCGCCTGTTAGCATTATATGAACTAATCTTTCCGACGCGTTACGCTTTTCGCGGCACAAAAAAGCCGTCGGGCTTTGCCCGACGGCTGAATTTTTTATACGCATTTCAAATTATAAAAGACAGATACTCAATATCGCCGTTTATTGCCGAGTAACGCCGTTATTTGCGGCATATATGCGGTGCAATTAAGAAATGCCGTGCCTTAAAAAGCCGCAGCCTGCGCAGTATGCCAGCATTACAAGCCTGACTTTATTCGCATACCGCCGAGCGCAAAACATCGGCAAACGCCCTTT
>ERZ1643246.1012-NODE-1012-length-32593-cov-7.881677_pt1 | contig 32593 bp, 28 predicted proteins | sample MGYA00579265_ERZ1643246 | MGnify/ENA primary metagenome ERZ1643246 (study PRJEB29033, sample SAMEA4952261) | chicken gut metagenome | biome: Broiler Chicken; feature: Gastrointestinal Tract; material: Caecum | place: Ireland | collected 2018 | study: Broiler...
GAATTATGGGATTATTATTATAACCACGATAATTGCTGCTGTTTTTGTCATGTTTTTGTATCAGCTTATGCAGGATACACCCTCCCAGGAAATCTCTTATACCAAGTTCATGGATATGGTAGAACAGGGGGAAGTAAAAGAGGTTACCATTGATTCGGAAAAGATCACCATCATACCGAAGACCGATGCGGAAAAGCAGCAGGATACTCAGTCCGACGGCAGTGACAGCCAGAGCGATGTGATCCAGGGAAGCAGCTGGTTTACGCAGTTTCATACGGGATCCCAGGTAGAGTATTATACAGGCATTGTGGATGATCCGGATATGTACAAGAAACTGGAAGACGCCGGAGTCATTGTAAGCAGTGCGATTCCGGATTCCACTTCCATGATGATTCTGAACCTGGTATTCAGTGTTGTGATTCCGTTTGTGCTGGTGTTTATTCTGCTCAGCTTCCTGATGCGCCGCGTATCAAAGAGCAGCGGAGGCATGATGGGAATCGGAAAGAGCAATGCGAAGATGTATGTGGAAAAAAGTACCGGGGTGACATTCCGCGATGTGGCGGGACAGGATGAGGCCAAGGAGTCACTCCAGGAAGTGGTGGATTTCCTGCATAATCCAGGGAAGTATACCGGCGTCGGAGCCAAGCTTCCAAAAGGAGCGCTTCTTGTGGGACCGCCTGGAACCGGTAAGACACTGCTTGCAAAAGCAGTGGCAGGAGAGGCCAATGTACCGTTTTTCTCTCTTTCCGGTTCTGCTTTTGTGGAAATGTATGTCGGTGTCGGAGCTTCCCGTGTGCGGGATCTGTTCAAGCAGGCGCAGCAGATGGCGCCGTGCATTATTTTTATTGACGAGATCGACGCCATCGGAAAGAGCAGAGATTCTCAGCTGGGAGGAAATGATGAAAGGGAACAGACCTTGAATCAGCTTCTGGCGGAGATGGATGGATTTGATACCAATAAAGGGCTTCTGCTATTGGCAGCCACAAACCGTCCGGAGATTCTGGACCCGGCGCTGTTAAGACCGGGACGGTTTGACCGGAGAATTATTGTGGAAAGGCCGGACCTGAAAGGCCGGGTGGATATCCTGAAGGTGCATGCCAAGGATGTCCGGATGGATGAGAGTGTGAATCTGGAAGAGATTGCGCTTGCAACAAGCGGTGCGGTAGGATCGGACCTTGCCAATATGATCAATGAGGCAGCGATCAATGCTGTCAAGCATGGTCGCCATGCGGTCAGTCAGTCAGATCTGTTTGAGGCCGTGGAGGTCGTTCTGGTAGGAAAAGAAAAGAAAGACCGGATCATGAGTCAGGAAGAGCGGAGAATCGTTTCCTACCACGAAGTGGGACATGCGCTTGTGAGTGCGCTTCAGAAGGATTCCGAACCGGTTCAGAAGATCACGATTGTTCCCCGTACGATGGGGGCGCTTGGTTATGTCATGCAGACGCCGGAGGAGGAGAAGTTCCTCAATACGAAAAAAGAGCTTGAGGCCATGCTGGTAGGACTTCTTGCAGGGCGTGCCGCTGAGGAGATTGTGTTCGATACGGTGACGACGGGCGCGTCCAATGATATTGAAAAGGCAACGAAGGTTGCCAGAGCCATGATTACGCAGTACGGAATGTCTGAGAAGTTTGGTCTGATCGGACTGGAGTCCATTCAGAACCGGTATCTGGACGGCAGGGCGGTCATGAACTGCGGTGAGGCGACAGCAGCGGAGATCGACTCGGAAGTTATGCAGATGTTGAAAACAGCCTACGATGAGGCAAAACGGCTTCTCATGGAGAACCGGGAAGCACTTGACAAGATCGCAGCATTCCTGATTGAGAAGGAGACCATTACCGGAAAAGAGTTTATGAAGATTTTCCACGAGGTCAAAGGAATGCCGGAGGAAGGCGCCAAAAAGGAAGAGCGGATTGCGATGAAACCGGTAGAGCATACGGATCTTGAAGTGACAGAAGAATAAAGCAGAGAATTCAGCGTATGGGGATTGCCCATGCGCTGTTCTTTTGCTAGAATAGATGAAGTTAAAGAGGTGAAGCGATGTTTGTGATCGAAGATGAACTGAAAAAACTTCCGGCGAAGCCCGGTGTTTATCTGATGCATGATGAAAAAGATGAAATCATCTATGTCGGGAAGGCCATCAGTCTGAAGAACCGGGTGCGCCAGTATTTTCAGAGCAGCAGAAACAAGGGCGTCAAGATTGAACAGATGGTTACGCATATTCGAAGATTTGAGTATATTGTCACAGACTCTGAGCTGGAGGCGCTGGTGCTGGAATGCAATCTGATCAAGGAGCACAGGCCGAAGTATAATACGATGCTGGTGGACGATAAGACCTATCCATTTATTAAGGTGACGGTTCAGGAACCGTTTCCGAGGATTATGATGGTGCGGAGACAGGCGAAGGACAAGGCCAAGTATTTTGGACCTTATACGAGTTCCCAGGCAGTGAAAGACATTATTGACATGGTGCGAAAGCTGTATCATCTGCGAAGTTGCAGCCGCAGTCTTCCGCGGGATATCGGGAAAGAGCGCCCGTGTCTCTATTATCATATCAAGCAGTGCGATGCTCCGTGTCAGGGATTGATCTCCAGTGAACAGTACAGGGAATCCATTGACAAAGTCGTAAAATTTCTGTCAGGACACTACGACGGGATTTTGAAAGAGCTGGAAGAGAAGATGGCAGAAGCGTCGGAGGAGATGGAGTTTGAGAAGGCGATCGAGTACCGGGACCTGATTGGAAGTGTCAGGAAAATTTCAGAAAAGCAGAAGATTACAGATGCAGGTAAGCCGGGAGAGGACAGGGATGTTCTGGCAGTGGCACGGGAGAACGAAGATGCGGTAGTACAGGTGTTCTTTATCCGGGGAGGACGTCTGATCGGACGGGATCATTTTTACCTGAGGACGGATCCGGATGAATCCAAGGCGGACATCTTGTCCAGCTTTATCAAACAGTTTTACGCCGGAACACCTTATATCCCAAGGGAGCTTCTGCTGCCTTATGAGCTTGAGGAAGCGGATCTCCTGGCAGAATGGCTGACGAGCCGCAGGGGACATAAGGTGACCTTTACGGTTCCGAAAAAGGGAAGCAAGGAGAAGCTCTGTGAGCTGGCGCAGAAGAATGCGGCAATGATTCTGGCAAAAGACAAGGAGCATCTGATCCGGGAGGCCGGCAGGACGACAGGAGCGGTCCGTGAGCTGGAGGAGATCATTGGGATTTCGGGAATCCGGAGGATGGAGGCATTCGACATATCCAATACAAGCGGATTTGCCTCGGTGGGCTCCATGGTAGTATATGAGGATGGAAAGCCGAAAAAGAGTGATTATCGAAAATTCCGGATCAAAGGCGTAGAAGGGGCAGACGACTATGCAAGTATGAGAGAAGTCCTTACGAGACGCTTTACACATGGAAAGAAAGAGCAGGAAGAGGGAAAAGAGTTCGGAAGCTTTACGGTCTTTCCGGATCTGATCTTGATGGATGGAGGAAAAGGCCAGGTCCATATCGCAGAAGAGGTGCTGGAGGAGCTGCATATTCAGATTCCGGTCTGCGGCATGGTAAAAGATGACAGACACCGTACCAGAGGTCTGTACTATCAGGATGAAGAGCTGCCGATCCGGACGGATTCGGAGGCATTCAAGCTGATCACACGGATACAGGATGAGGCGCATCGATTTGCTATTGAGTTTCACCGTCAGCTCCGCGGGAAAGGACAGGTACATTCGATTCTGGACGATATTCCAGGAGTAGGGCCGAAAAGACGAAAGGATCTGATGAAGCATTTCCAGAGCCTGGATGCGATCCGGCAGGCGGAAGTGGAAGATCTGAAAAAACTTCCTACCATGAACGAAAAATCTGCCAGAGATGTGTATGATTTTTTTCATTAATATGTTATACTATTCACAAAATGATTTCAACTCAGAGAGATAAAGGAGAACAAATATGGGTGTGAAGCTTGAAAAATTAATTGAGAAGATGAACCTGAAAAATCTGACTCCTGATCTGGATCTGACACAGTCGGAAATTCAGGTTCCGGATATCAACCGTCCTGCCCTTCAGCTGACGGGTTACTTTGATCATTTTGATTCTGAACGGGTTCAGATCATCGGATATGTGGAGTATACCTATCTGGAGACACTGCCGGATGAGAAAAAGAAAGAGATGTATGCACAGCTTCTCTCCTATGGAATCCCATGTATTGTATACTGCCGGAATATGGAGCCGGATGAGATGTTCCTCAGGATGGCCAATGAGATGAAAGTGCCGATTTTCCAGTCCAGCAAACAGACTTCTGCTTTTACGGCGGAAGTGATCAGATGGCTGAATGTGGAACTGGCGCCGTGCATTTCCATCCATGGAGTTCTGGTTGATGTATATGGTGTCGGAGTTATGATTATGGGCGAGAGCGGCATTGGAAAGAGCGAGGCGGCACTGGAGCTGATTAACCGGGGACACCGTCTGGTGACGGATGATGTTGTGGAGATCAGAAAAGTCAGTGATGACACGCTGGTGGGAACAGCGCCGGATATCACAAGACATTTTATCGAGCTCCGCGGAATCGGTATTGTCGATGTGAAGAGTCTGTTTGGTGTTCAGAGCGTAAGAGAGACACAGACGATCGATCTTGTGATCAATATGGAAGAGTGGGACAAGAACCGGGAGTATGACCGGCTCGGACTGAAAGAGGAATACACAGAGTTCCTGGGCAACAAAGTAGTATGTCATTCGATTCCGATCCGTCCAGGAAGAAATCTGGCCATTATCGTAGAGTCTGCGGCTGTCAACCACAGACAGAAGCAGATGGGATATAATGCGGCGGAAGAATTATACAGACGCGTACAGGAAAGTCTGTCAAAATAAGAGGAAGGAAAGTACAGAGATGAATTATTGTTTTGGAGTTGACATAGGAGGAACTACTGTCAAATTGGGATTATTTCAGGAAGATGGAAAGCTTCAGGAAAAGTGGGAGATTAAGACCAGAATTGAAGACAAAGGGAGCCGGATCCTTCCTGACATTGCCGAATCTCTTATGGACTGTCTGGAAAAGAACGGAATTTCGAAAGAAGAGGTGGCTGGAATCGGTATCGGCGTACCGGCGCCGATTACGGAAGAGGGGATTGTAAAAGCGACCGCAAACCTTGGATGGGAATACAAAAATGTCAAAAAAGAAATGGAAGAGCTGACAGGAATCAAAACAGCAACAGGAAATGATGCGAATGTGGCGGCTCTTGGTGAGATGTGGCTCGGCGGAGGACGCGGCTGCCGGAATATGATTATGGTCACTCTCGGAACCGGTGTCGGCGGGGGGATTCTCATCAATGGAAAGATCCTGGCCGGTGAACATGGCGCAGGTGGAGAGATCGGACATCTCTGTGTCAACTATGAAGAGACGGAAAGCTGCGGATGCGGAAATCATGGATGTCTGGAGCAGTATGCATCAGCCACAGGAATTACCCGTCTTGCGAAGAAAAAGCTGGAAGCGACGGATCAGGATACGGTACTGAGAGAGGGAGAAGTCAGTGCAAAGACTGTTTTTGATGCGGTAAAAGCAGGTGACAAAGTGGCTGACGAGATTGCATGGGAGTTCGGAAGATATCTTGGCTATGCACTGGCCAACCTGGCGGCTGCAGTGGATCCTGCAGCGATTGTTATTGGTGGAGGAGTCTCAAAGGCAGGAGAAGTGCTGATCCCGTATATTGAAAAGCCGTACCAGGAAAGAGCGTTTTTTGCTGACAAAGATGTCAGATTTACTCTGGCCGAGCTCGGAAATGACGCAGGAATCTGCGGTGCAGCCAAACTTGTGCTGGATGAAAAATAATACAGTGTGAAACATATGATTGGAACATTGTTTCCGAAATAAAGGAGAAAAGAAAGGTCCTGTGTATCAGATCATCTGATCTGATACACAGGACCTTTTGTGACAGGACGGATGGCCATTCCTGGTAACCGGTTTATTCGGCAGAGGATTCTCCACCGGAAGAATCACTCTGGCTGTTTCCGTCAGATGCCGTTCCGGAATCCTGGCTGGTATCGGAACTGCTGCCTGCATCGCTGTTTCCTGACGTTTCGCTGCCAGAACTGTCGGAGCTACTGGAGTTGTCCGAGGACTGGCTGTCATCGGACTGTCCGGAATCGGAAGTTGTTCCGCTGCTGCTGTTAGAGCTGCTTCCTGTTGACTTTCTGTAAGAACGATGTCCGGAGCAACTTTCGGTCGGAGCGGTATCTTTATCAAAATATTCTGTCACGGACGGACATCCGGAAACAGCAAGCTTGCCGGTTGTCGTACATACCGTCCGTTCTACAACGGAATCCGGAATTTCAAAATCTGTGTTGGAAAGCTCTTTTGTGGAATCGATCTGCTCCATGATCTGTTTCCACATCCGCAGATGATAATTCCATTCCTGATCTGCAAGCGGGGTATTGTCATCAAAACCAGTCCAGATTGTACAGGTGTAATAAGGTGTAAAACCTGCAAACCAGAGGTCGACATTGTTGGAAGTCGTACCGGTCTTTCCGGCAGCGGCCATGTTGGAAAGGCGGGCCGGAGTACCGGTTCCCTCTGTCAGAACGCCCTCCATGGCACTGGTCAGAAGATATGCGGTGGATTCTTTCAGGACAGTACGTTTCTCCTGAGTCTGTGTACGGTCGAGAAGAACATTTCCATCATGATCCAGGATTTTCGTGTACATGATTGGTTCCTGGTAGACACCGCCGTTTGCGATTGTCGCATAGGCTGCGCACATTTCATAGTTGTATACACCGTCTGTAATACCGCCCAGAGCCAGAGGCTGCTGAATATCGGTAAATACCCGGCCGTCTTCTGTAGTACGGCTTTCTACAAGGGTAGAGAGCCCGAACTTCTGGCAGTATGTGAAACCAAGCTGAGGTGTGATCTCAGTGAGTGTCTTGACTGCACAGATATTGGCGGACTGCTCGATGGCCTCGCGCATGGTCATATTTCCGCGGTAGTAATCTCCCCACCAGTTTGAGACAGGAGTACCGTCTGCGTATTCATACGGCTCATCCTTGATAATGGTGGCAAGTGTCTCGCCCGCACTGTCAAGGGCAGGAGCGTAGGTAGAGAGAATCTTGAAACAGGATCCAGGCTGTCTGGTGGATCCGGTATAGGCACGGTTCAGACTCATGCTGGAAGACTTCGCTCCCCTGCCTCCGACCATGGCCTTGATCTGGCCGGTCGCCTGATCAATGACCGTCACTGATGCCTGCGGCTGAGGAGACAGATCGATGACTTCATCGTAGGTATCTCCCTCCTGGGCGATGGAAGCCTTAAATGCCTCAATAACCTGGTAGGCTTCATCTTCCGAATCAAAAGTCAGGCCATATTTCATATTCCGGAACTGTTTGATATGACCGGAACTGTAATTCTCCTGTGTGCCGTCTGCACGTGTCACAGTCAGGGCGTAGGAGAGGCCATATTTAATATTGGAAGGATAATTGCTGTCATCATTGACAATCTGATCACAGATTCCCTGGATTTCCAGATCCTGTGTGGAATAAATGCTCAGGCCTCCTTTGTATAATGTATTATAGGCCTGGGTCTCACTGTAACCAAGTCCAATGTCCGGATCTTCCAGATCATTGAGAATCTGTTCGGTCAAAGCATCGACAAAATAACTTTGCGGTGTCGTGCTCTGAGTAATGTTCGTGTTGACGTTCTGAATACGGGAATATACATCGTCGGCCATAGCCTCATCGTATGCATCCTGAGAGATATAGCCCTGGTCCAGCATATTGTCAAGAACCTGCTGGCGGCGCTCAGCGTTATTGTCCGGATGAGTGATCGGATTATAGTAGCTTGGACTCTGGGTGATAGCGGCAATGACCGCACATTCAGAGAGCGTCAGCTGGGATACATCCTTGTTGAAGTAACGCTGGGAAGCAGCCTGAACACCCAGGGTATTCTGACCGAGGTTGATTGTATTCAGATAGTTTTCCATGATTTCGCTCTTTGACATCTGCTTTTCAAGCTTGACTGCAAGGTACTGCTCCTGGATTTTACGTTCCAGTTTGTCAAAGAACGTGTCTTCTGACATGAAGTCAAAAACATTATTTTTTATCAGCTGCTGAGTCAGAGTGGAAGCGCCCTGAGAAAAATCTCCGGTCGTGATACCGATCAATCCGGCACGGACGATACCTTTGAGATCGATTCCATTATGCTCATAAAAACGTTCGTCTTCGATTGCGACAAAAGCATGCTGAAGATCTTTTGGAATCTCATCGATTGTTTTATAAACACGGTTGGAACCGGCAGAGGTCAGCCGTTCGGTTTCGGTCTTGTTATCCGAAGCATAGATAACGGAAGTGTATCCGGTCGGCTTTACATCTTCCGGAGTGACATCTGGGGCGTCATCGACTACTTTTTTAATGAAAATACCGCCGCCCACACATCCGGCTACGACCAGGAGCAGGAGTGCAAGGAGGACTCCCTTAAAGATCCGTACACCGAGACGTTTCTTTTTCATTTTTGATTTCGAGGTAATGTCCCTGCGCTTCTTAGCAGCTCTTTTTCTACCATAATTCATGAGCATATGCCTCCTTTTATACCAAACCATTATAGCAAATTTCAAAATTGAAATAAAGAAAAAAATGTAATCTTCAGCATCCGCCGGAGAAATTTAAGAAAAAGTTTTGAAAATGCGCAGAATCCTGTTATAGTTAATTAAGAACAGACAGGAGGGAAGAGCATGATCGATGAATACAGGACAGTATTGGAAAACGGAGAGGCGGAGATTGTGGAGAAGAAATCCCGTTTCCTTTCGGCGGTTTCCCATATCGATAACGAGGAAGAGGCTCTGGAATTTATAGAACAGATTCGGAAAAAACATTACAATGCCACACATAATTGTTATGCCTATGTTCTGGGAGAACGGTTTGAACTACAGAGGTTCAGCGATGACGGAGAGCCGGGAGGCACAGCCGGGAAACCGATTCTGGACGTTCTGACGGGAGAGGGAATTCATGATACGGTGATTGTAGTGACCCGATACTTTGGAGGAACGCTTCTGGGGACCGGGGGACTGGTCAGAGCCTATTCCGGAGCGGCGAAGGAAGGACTGCTTGCCAGTACTATTATTACCAGAAAATACGGGGTTAAACTGAAAATCCAGACGGAATATACAGGACTTGGCAAAATTCAGTATATTCTTGGACAGAATGGGATTCACATTCTGGACACGCAGTATACGGAACATGTCAACATAGAGTGTCTGGTGCCGGGCGCACAAAAGGGACAGATGGAGAAAGAACTGACGGAAGGGACCAGCGGACAGGCAGATCTGGAATGGGGAGAGCCCTGCTTTTTTGCAGAACATCAGGGAGAAATCCTGATTTTTGACAAATAAAAGAGATTTCGCGAAAAGCGAAATCTCTTTTTTAGCGGCTTCATTTACTGAAATTCCGGTTCGATCAAACCATAGGTGTTGTTTTTTCTCTTATATACAACGTTGACTTCATCTGTCTCTGCATTGGTAAATACATAGAAGTTATGTCCGAGAAGTTCCATCTGAATACATGCGTCTTCCGGAAACATCGGTTTGATGCCGAAACGTTTGGTACGGATGATCTGGATGGAGTCATCTTCTACGCTGTCATGGTCGTGGTCTTCCACAAAAGATTTGTTAAAATCCACACCAGCCTGATGCTTTTCGACCAGTTTGTTTTTATATTTGCGGAGCTGACGTTCAATGATCTCTTCCACAAGATCAATGGAAACGTACATATCGCTGCTGGACTGCTCAGAGCGGACAATGTTTCCCTTGAGAGGGATGGTGACTTCGATTTTCTGTTCATCCCGCTCCACACTGAGTGTAACATGTATCTCAGTTTCAGGAGTGAAATATCTCTCTAACTTTCCAAGTTTGTGTTCGATCGTTTCCTTTAAAGCAGGCGTTACATCGATATTTTTTCCTCTGATAATAAATTTCATAAGCCCAACTCCTTTTTCCTGTATTTTCTGTTCTGTCTGATGTCAGGTGAGACGAAACAGAAGATCGCTCCAAATCAATGATTTGAATTCTTGTCCTTATTATACTACGAAGACTTTGAACATGCAATTACAAATAACTAAAAAAAATATTAAAATCAATAAATTTACTGACAAAAAATGCAAGGCATAAATAATAGAATGAAAAAATCAACGTTTTTTACTGAGTGCAGTAAAGACAGCTGGATAGAAAAACAAAATCCAGAGGACCAGAATTCCAGAAACAAAGGCATCCCAAAAGAGCCCGGACGCGGGAAGGGTGAGAAGCTGGCGCAGAATCAGGGTGGAGATAAGTCCTGCCAGCAGCTTCCATGCCTGACCGTACGGAGTGCGTGTGACAGTGGAAAACCGGAGCCGGGTCTGTTCCAGATACAGTCCGACGGCAAACCCGACACCGGCACCAGACGCTTTGATGCAGTCTCCGGCGTACCGGATGTCCAGACAGCCCAGGCGGAGCAAAAGGCCGGTGTACAGCAGAACGGCCAATGCACAGAAGGCCAGAACGAGTGAGAGAGTACGAACATGGCTCAAAAGCAGGCTGCCATATCTGGCAAAGAACCAGGAAAAGCAAAGGGAGATTATAAGAGCAGCAAGCACATCCTTTGGGGTATGGACGCCAAGATACATCCGGGAAAAGCCGATCAAAAGGAAAGCGGCCGAAAACAGGATTTTCAATGCCCGCTTCTTTGCTTTTATGGCAAGGGGCGCAAACAGACAGGTGCCTCCCTGGGTATGGCCGCTTGGAAAGGAGTAGCCGGTGGCATGGGAAAGCGCGCCAGGTACAGGTGGAAAATCCGGATCCAGAATCCACGGACGCGGAATCCGGAAGGTGACTTTCAGCCCCTGCACAACCAGACCGGAAGAAAAGTAGGTCAGGCCGATCTGGCAGGCAAAGGATTTATCTACACACCAGTACAGGCAGCAGAGAACTGCCAGTAAAAAGGTCTCCTGTCCAAAACAGGTAACGAACTGAAAAAGAACGTTACCTGCTGTGGTCCGGATGCCTTCTAAAAACCATAAAACATTCATTGTAAGACACCTCAGAATATGTTGTTGACGAAAGGGACATCTGCTCTTTGGAAAGAGCGGTCCTATTTCTTAAAGCTTTCTCGTTTGCGGAGCCTGGAATCCAGAATCTTTTTGCGGATGCGCAGACTCTTTGGTGTTACCTCCAACAGTTCATCCGTATCGATGAAATCCAGTGCCTCCTCCAGACTTAGGATACGCGGAGGGGAGAGTTTTAATGCATCATCCGATCCGGAAGCACGGGTATTGGTCAGATGCTTCGCCCGGCATACATTGATCTCAATGTCATCCGTCTTGGCGTTTTCACCGACTACCATTCCGGCATATACCCGTTCACCGGGACTGATAAACAATGTTCCACGTTCCTGTGCATTAAAGAGACCGTATGTCAGCGCCTCTCCTGTCTCAAAGGCGATCAGGGATCCGTTTTTGCGGTACTGGATTTCTCCCTTGTACGGAGCGTAACCGTCAAAGGCGGTATTCATAATGCCGTTTCCCTTGGTGTCGGTGAGAAAATCGCCCCGATATCCGATCAGTCCTCTGGAAGGAATGGAAAATTCCAGACGGGTGTAGGCACCATTGGACATTCCCATATTGCGGAGCTCACCCTTCCTCTGGCTCAGCTTGTCGATGACAGTTCCCGTAAACTCATCCGGAACATCAATATAGACAAGTTCCATCGGCTCTAAGAGCTTTCCGTTTTCATCCTCTTTGTAGAGTACCTCTGCTTTGCTGACAGCAAATTCATAGCCTTCCCGGCGCATGTTCTCAATCAGGACAGAGAGGTGAAGCTCGCCGCGGCCGGAGACTTTGAAACTGTCCATATCATCTGTGTCTTCTACACGGAGACTGACATCTGTATTTAATTCACGGAAAAGACGATCGCGGAGATGTCGGGAAGTGACAAACTTTCCTTCCTGACCTGCAAACGGACTGTCATTGACCTTGAACTGCATGGAAATGGTCGGCTCGGAGATCTTCTGGAACGGGATCGGTTCCGGATGATCCGGGGAGCAGATCGTATCTCCAATGGAAATATCGGAAATGCCGGAGATGGCGACAATAGAACCGATGCCGGCTTCCCGGACTTCCACTTTATTCAGGCCGTCAAATTCATAAAGCTTGCTGATTTTTACCCGTTTCTGTTTGTCCGGGTCATGGTGGTTGACTACAACCGCGTCCTGGTTGACGCGGATCACACCGTTGTCAACCTTACCGACGCCGATCCGGCCTACGTACTCATTGTAGTCAATGGTGCTGATCAGAACCTGGGTGGTAGCATCCGGGTCTCCCTCAGGCGCCGGAATGTATTCCAGAATAGTCTCAAACAGCGGAATCATATTTTCCGGCTTGTCATCCAGTTCCAGAATTGCGTAGCCTCCCTTTGCGGAAGCGTAGACGAATGGACAGTCCAGCTGGCTGTCATCAGCGTCCAGGTCCATGAAAAGCTCCAGTGTCTCATCGATGACAGCTTCCGGACGGGCTTCCGGGCGGTCGATCTTGTTGATGCAGACAATGACTGGAAGTTTCAGCTCCAGCGCCTTTTTCAGAACGAATTTTGTCTGAGGCATCGGTCCTTCGAACGCATCTACTACGAGGATGACTCCGTTTACCATTTTCAGTACACGTTCCACCTCGCCGCCGAAATCAGCATGTCCCGGCGTGTCGATGATATTGATTTTTGTATTCTTATAATGAACGGCTGTGTTTTTGGAGAGGATGGTGATACCACGCTCACGCTCGATATCGTTGGAGTCCATGACACGTTCCTCTACTTCCTGATTTTCACGGAATACGCCGCTTTGCTTTAAAAGCTCATCGACCAGGGTTGTTTTTCCGTGGTCAACATGGGCGATAATGGCAATATTACGAATATCTTCACGTTTTATCTTCATATTGTTACATCCTTCTTTCTACTTATATAATGCAGTAACTTATATAGTCTACCATATTTTTGGAATTTTACAAGCATTTCTATTCATATTTATCGGAATATGTCGATCGAAATTTATGGAAAATCTTCCGGATTGGTCATATCCTTTCAAGGAGGGGCATAAAGTATTAAAGATAAAAAACTACGTTTCAGAGGAAGGGAGAATTACATTTCATGTCAGATAAGATCATTGAAAACAACCAGGTAACGATTATGGGACAGGTGGCGACGACATTTGAATTCAGCCACGAAGTATTCGGGGAAGGGTTCTATACGATGGATGTCCTTGTCAGGAGGCTGAGCAATTCGGAAGACCGGATTCCAGTCATGATTTCGGAGCGTCTGATTGATGTGACGCAGGATTATGTGGGCGAGTATATCATCGTCCAGGGACAGTTCCGGTCCTATAACCGGCACGAGGAACAGAAAAACCGGCTTGTGCTGTCTGTATTTGCAAGGGAAGTATCCTTTGTGGAGAGCGACGAGGACATGGACGGCGTCAAGACAAACAGCATTTTTCTGGACGGCTATATCTGCAAAAAGCCGGTATATCGAAAGACGCCGCTTGGAAGAGAGATCGCGGATCTTTTGCTGGCGGTGAACCGGCCGTATGGAAAATCAGACTATATCCCGTGCATCTGTTGGGGACGAAACGCGAGATTTGCCTCATCGTTTGAGGTGGGCGCTCATGTACATATTCTTGGGCGGGTGCAGAGCCGGGAATATATAAAAAAATTGTCAGAGACGGAGACGGAAAAAAGAACAGCCTACGAAGTGTCGGTAAGCAAGCTGGAGTGCCAGGAAGAGTAAGGCCCAAATACTGTAACTGCTCGTTGAATTGATGTTTGACACATGTTGGGAATAGTGATACACTTTCAGTAATGACGATTTAATGTTCTAAAGTGTGAAAAGGAAAAGAAACGAGTTGGAGGTAATTACATGTCTATATTTACAGGGTCAGGTGTAGCGATTGTGACACCGTTTTTGCCGGATGGTTCCGTGAACTACGATAAACTGGATGAACTGATTGAATACCATATCGCACACAAAACGGATGCGATTATTATCTGCGGTACGACGGGAGAATCATCCACTTTGACAGAAGAGGAGCACATGGAATGCATCAAGTTTACGATTCAGCAGGCGAAGAAGCGGATCCCGGTCATTGCGGGAACCGGTTCGAATGCTACATTTACAACGATTGAAATGTCGAGAGAGGCAGTGGAATACGGTGCGGATGGACTGCTTTTGGTGACGCCTTACTATAACAAGGCTACACAGAAAGGTCTGATTGCCCATTATAAGGCGGTGGCTGCTGAGGCAAAAGCTCCGATTATCCTTTACAGTGTTGCCAGCCGTACCGGACTGAATATTACACCGGAGACGGCCGCAGAGCTTGCCAAAGTGGACAATATCGTGGCAATCAAGGAGGCGTCTGGAAATATTTCCCAGATTGCCAAGATCATGCAGCTTACAGATGGAAAGCTGGATCTGTATTCCGGAAATGACGATCAGATTGTGCCGCTTCTTTCCCTTGGCGGTAAGGGCGTGATTTCTGTCCTCGCGAATATTGCGCCGGAATATACGCATAATCTCTGTCAGAAGTTCTTTGACGGGGAGCTGAAGGAAAGCTTAAAGATGCAGCTGGATGCGCTGCCGCTGATTGATAAGCTGTTCTGTGAAGTAAATCCGATTCCGGTAAAGACGGCGATGAATCTGCTCGGATGGGAAGTGGGAGGACTGAAGATGCCGCTTTCCCCGATGGAGGAAGATCACAAACAGGCTCTTGCAGAAGAGATGAAAAAATTTGGTCTGAAACTTGCTTAAAAAAGAAATTGACTAAGAGGGAGCCGAAAGGCGCCCTCTTTGGATATGGAGACAAGCCGGAAAAGGCAGTAGAGGTTACGAAAAGGAGAAAAGACAGATGGTAAGAATAATCATGCATGGCTGTAATGGAAAAATGGGACAGGTGATTACACGGCTGGCGGCGGAAGATGAAGAATGCCAGATCGTGGCTGGAATCGATACCTATCAGGGAATTGAAAATACGTATCCGGTGTTTGACAGCCTGGAAGAATGTACGGTGGAAGGAGATGTGGTCATTGACTTTTCCAATGCCGGGGCGGTAGACGGTCTGCTGAAATGCTGCCGGTCCAGAAAACTTCCGGTGGTACTGTGTACGACAGGCCTGTCAGAAGAACAGCTCCAGAGAGTGGAGGAGGCTTCCAGGGAGACTGCAGTCTTAAAGTCGGCCAATATGTCACTTGGAATCAATCTGTTGATGCGGCTGCTGCAGGACGCGGCAAAGGTGCTTGCGCCGGCAGGATATGATATCGAAATTGTGGAAAAACATCATAATAAAAAAGTGGATGCGCCAAGCGGAACAGCTCTTGCTCTGGCGGATGCCATCAACGAGACGCAAAAGCCGAAATATGTTTACTGCTTTGACCGTAGTCAGGAGAGAAGACCGAGAGAGAAAATGGAGATCGGGATCTCGGCTGTGCGCGGTGGAACGATTGTTGGAGAGCATGAAGTACTCTTTGCGGGAGAGGACGAGGTAATCGAATTTAAACATACTGCGTACTCCAAAGCAGTGTTCGGAAAGGGAGCGCTGGAGGCGGCAAAATTCCTGGCAGGCAAACCGGCAGGAAGATACGATATGAGCGATGTCATATCATTTTCATGATCAATCAGGAATAAAATCTGATTTTCTGCGGATAGTAAGGAGTGCAGATTCTATTTGCAGGAGGGAAGTATCATGAAATCTTGGAAAAAAGCCGTTTTGGTTTTCATGAGTATGTTTCTGATTGGCAGCATGACAGCGTGCGCGGGAGAAAACCGTGTCAATGATGCGACAAGAGGAAGCAATACCGGAGAGACACTGGATGATGACATCAAGGATGGAACCGATGCGCTGGAAGATGGAGCAAAGGATCTGAAAGACGATGTCGAAAACGGTGCGAAAGATATCAAAGATGGTGTGGAAGACGCACTGGACGGAAACGGCCGGACAGACAACGACAAATAAGAGAGCCTTAAAGGCTCTCTTATTTTTTACCACAACAGGATTTTTTTATCCCTGGTGCAAGGGGAGTCCAGAGGCAGAAGCTCTGAACAGGAGATCTTTGGCTTGACGGGCGGGAAGGTCCTGTGTTAATGTAAGAAAATAAGTTGATGTGGTAAAGCAAAAAAGCGGAGGAGGAGCAGAAGATGAGATTCCGGCCGTGTATTGATATACATAATGGAAAAGTAAAGCAGATCGTAGGAGGGAGCCTGAAGGATCAGGGAGACCAGGCCTGTGCCAATTTTGTAGCGGAAAAGCCGGCCTCCTGGTTCGCGGACAGATACAGAAGAGACGGCCTTCGAGGCGGCCATGTCATTTTGCTGAATCCGGCTTCCTCCTCTTATTTTGAAGAGACAAAAGAGCAGGCTCTTGCCGCCCTGAAGGCATTCCCGAAAGGAATGCAGGTCGGAGGAGGCATCCGGGCGGAAAATGCGGCAGAATATCTGGAAGCAGGGGCCAGCCAGGTGATTGTGACGTCTTATGTGTTTTCAGATGGACAGATTCGCTGGGATCATCTGAAAAAACTGAAAGATACGGTGGGAGAGGAACAGACCGTTCTGGATTTAAGCTGCAGAAAGCGGGATGGAAGGTATTTTGTAGTCACGGACCGGTGGCAGAAGTTTACAGACACCCAGGTGACACATGAACTTTTGAACCGGCTCTCCGGGTTCTGCGCTGAGTTTTTAATCCACGGGGTGGATGTGGAAGGACATGCATCAGGGATCGACCTGGAACTGGCAGAGCTCCTTGGAACATGGGAGAAAGCCGGAACCATACCGGTGACATACGCAGGCGGAATCGCATCTATGGATGATATCCGGATTCTGAAAGAAGCAGGGCGGGACCGCCTGGATTTTACAGTGGGAAGTGCCCTGGATCTCTTTGGAGGGACATTGAGTTACGAGGAAATTCTCCGGGAGTATCACGGATGATGGTTTGTGAACATGATGGAAAGAGTTTGTGAACACTTTAGAAACAGGTTGAACAAGCCCGTGGATAGTGTTAAAATGAGGAATGGATTAATTTTTTGAACGATAAGGAGCAGTAAAAAATGGGACTGATACAGAAAGTGTTTGGCACACACAGCCAGCATGAGTTAAAGAGAATCTACCCGATCGTAGATCATATTGAAGCTTTGGAACCTGAGATGCAGAAGCTTTCTGATGAAGAATTGAGAGATAAAACACGGGAATATAAGGAACGGTATGCGAAGGGAGAAACACTGGATGATCTGCTTCCGGAGGCCTTTGCTACTGTAAGAGAGGCAGCGGTAAGATCCATCGGAATGAAGCATTACCGTGTACAGCTGATTGGAGGTATTGTGCTTCATCAGGGCCGTATTGCGGAGATGAAGACTGGTGAAGGAAAAACACTTGTTTCCACACTTCCGGCATACTTAAACGCACTGACCGGGGAAGGAGTCCACATTGTAACGGTCAACGATTACCTGGCAAAGCGTGACGCAGAGTGGATGGGAAAAGTACATGAATTCCTGGGACTCAAAGTCGGAGTCGTCTTAAATGACATGGACAATGATCAGAGAAGAGCCGCATATGCCTGTGACATCACGTATGTGACCAACAATGAGCTGGGATTTGACTACCTGAGAGACAATATGGTGATCTATAAAGAACAGCTTGTACAAAGAGGTCTGAAATACGCCATCATCGATGAGGTGGATTCCGTATTGATTGATGAGGCGCGTACTCCGCTGATTATCTCCGGACAGAGCAGCAAATCCACCAAGCTTTACGAAGCCTGCGATATTCTTGCAAGACAGATGGAACGTGGTGAGGCAAGCGGTGAATTTTCCAAGATGAACGCTATTTTGGGAGAAGAGATCGAAGAGACCGGAGATTTCATCGTCAATGAAAAAGAAAAAGCGATCAACCTGACGGAAGACGGAGTCAAGAAGGTGGAGAATTTCTTCCATATTGAGAACCTGGCAGACCCGGAAAATCTGGAGATCCAGCACAATATTATTCTGGCTCTGCGGGCGCATAATCTGATGTTCCGAGACAAAGATTATGTGGTAAAAGACAATGAAGTACTCATTGTAGATGAATTTACAGGACGTATCATGCCGGGAAGACGGTATTCAGACGGTCTCCATCAGGCGATTGAGGCGAAAGAACACGTCAAGGTCAACCGGGAGAGCAAAACACTTGCAACCGTTACCTTCCAGAACTTCTTTAATAAGTACGAGAAGAAATGCGGTATGACAGGTACTGCTCTTACCGAGGAGAAAGAATTCCGTGATATTTATGGAATGGATGTTGTAGAGATCCCGACGAACAAGCCGGTGATCCGAAAAGACCTGGACGATGCGGTATACAAAACAAAGAAAGAGAAATTTAACGCAGTCTGCGATGCCATCGAGGAAGCGCACACAAAAGGACAGCCGGTTCTGGTTGGTACTATTACCATTGAGACCAGTGAGCTTCTGAGCAAAATGCTTAGAAAGCGCGGAATCCGCCATAATGTCCTGAATGCCAAGTTCCATGAACTGGAGGCGCAGATTGTTGCAGAAGCAGGAAAGCACGGTGCGGTAACCATTGCAACCAACATGGCTGGACGTGGTACCGATATCAAACTGGATACCAAAGCCAGAGAAGCCGGCGGATTAAAGATTATTGGTACGGAGCGCCATGAGTCCAGACGAATCGACAATCAGCTCCGCGGACGTTCCGGACGTCAGGGGGATCCGGGTGAATCCAGATTTTATCTTTCCCTGGAAGATGATCTGCTCCGGCTGTTTGGTTCTGAGAAACTGATGTCTGTGTTCAATGCGCTTGGAGTGGAAGATGGAGAGCAGATCGAGCACAAGATGCTTTCCGGAGCGATTGAAAAAGCGCAGAAGAAGATCGAGTTTAATAACTACGGAATCCGTAAGAATCTTCTGGAATACGACCAGGTAATGAATGAGCAAAGAGAAATCATTTACGAGGAGCGCCGCCGGGTTCTGGACGGAGAGAGTATGAGAGATTCCATCTATCATATGATCACAGAGTATGTAGAAAATCTGGTGGACAAGTATGCGCCGTCTGACCGTTCCAGCGATGAATGGGATCTGAAAGGCATGGATGTGGCTCTCCATGAAACGATTCCGATGATTCCGGCTGTGACAGAAGAAGATGTCAAGAAGAAACAGCAGAAAGAGCTGAAGCATCTTCTGAAAGAGCGTGCTGTGAAGGCATACGAAGAGAAGGAAGCAGAATTCCCGGAACCAGAACATTTACGAGAAGTAGAGCGTGTTGTCCTGCTCCGTGCGATTGACGGCAGATGGATGGATCATATCGATGATATGGATCAGCTCCGTCAGGGAATCGGTCTTCAGGCATATGGACAGAAAGATCCGCTTGTAGAGTACAAAATGCTTGGATACGACATGTTTGGTGAGATGACAAGGGCTATCGAAGAAGATACGATCCGCGTACTCTTCCATGTCAAGATGGAACAGAAAGTGGAAAGAGAGCAGGTTGTAAAAGTAACCGGAACGAATAAGGACGATTCTTCTGCCCGTGCGCCGAAGGTACGTTCAGAAAAGAAGGTGTACCCGAACGATCCATGTCCGTGCGGAAGCGGATTGAAATACAAACAGTGCTGCGGAAAAAAGAAATAGGCAGCAACGATTCGATTCATATATGGAAATAAAAAATAAAAGAGGTGAGAATGGTGGTTGAGCTTGAACAGCTGAAACAGGAACTGCAGGCATTTGAAGAACCTCTTCGGGAAGTAAGGGATTCACTTTGACCTGCCTGGAAAAGAACAAAGAGTAGAAGAACTGGAACGAAAGCTGGAGGAGCCGGATTTCTGGGAAGATACGGAGAATTCTCAGAAAGTCATGAAAGAGCTGAAAATGCTGAAAGATACGCTTCGGACGGCAGAAGAGCTCCGGCAGCAGTATGAGGATACCGGAGTTCTTCTGGAGATGGCGGAAGAGGAGCAGGATGAAAGCCTGGCCGGAGAGATCCGGGATAATGTCCGCAGGCTCGAAAAGCACTTGGAGGAGGTGCGGATCAGTACGCTTCTCAGAGGAGAGTACGATAATTGTGACGCCATCGTAACGCTCCATGCGGGAGCCGGAGGAACCGAAGCCTGCGACTGGAATCAGATGCTTTTCCGGATGTACTCCAGATTTGTTGAGCGCCATGGATTTTCGATGGAAGTCCTGGATTATCTTGACGGTGATATCGCGGGGATCAAGAATGTGACCTTTGAAGTCCACGGAGAAAATGCATATGGATTTTTGAAATCGGAGAAAGGGATTCATCGTCTTGTCAGAATTTCGCCCTTTAACTCGGCGGGAAAGCGGCAGACATCGTTTGCCTCCTGCGATGTCATTCCGGATATTGATAAGGAGATTGACATCGAAATCAATGAAGATGATCTGAAGATCGATACTTACAGATCAAGCGGAGCGGGCGGACAGCATATCAATAAGACATCTTCCGCGGTGCGGATTACACATCTTCCGACGGGGATTGTTGTGCAGTGTCAGAATGAGCGCTCGCAGCATCACAATAAGGATAAGGCAATGCAGATGCTGAAGGCGAAGCTGTACCTGATGAAAGAGCAGGAGCAGGCGGAAAAAATGTCCGGTATCCGGGGAGAAGTCAAGGATATCGGTTTCGGCAATCAGATCCGCTCCTATGTCATGCATCCGTACAGCCTTGTCAAAGATCACAGGACCAATGAGGAATCCAGCAATGTGAATGCAGTGATGGATGGGGAGATTGACCGTTTCATCAATGCGTATCTGAAACAGGAGAGTGTACATGGATAAGACAAAATACTATGTGCTGAACAGAAAGGCGGTCCCGGAAGTCCTGCTGAAAGTCGTGGAAGTCAAGCATCTTCTGGCGACACAGAAAGGGCTGACGATTGGAGAGGCAGCGGAGCAGGCCGGGATCAGCAGAAGCTCATTTTATAAATACAAAGATGATATTTTCCCATTTCATGAAAATGAAAAGGGACAGACGATCACGATGGTGCTTCAGATGGAGGATATTCCGGGACTTTTGTCGGAAATTTTAAGCGAAGTCGCGGAATATCAGGCAAACATTCTGACGATCCACCAGAGTATTCCGCTGAATGGCGTTGCAACACTTACCATGAGTGTGGAAGTTCTTTCCACTACAGGAAATCTCTCGGAAATGGTTGCGAAGATCGAAGAAAAAAACGGAGTGCATTATCTTAAAATAGTAGGGAGGGAATAGACATGATAGGTGTTGCGGTACTTGGATACGGTACAGTAGGGTCCGGAGTCGTGGAAGTATTCCGGATGAATCAGGAAAAAATGGACCGGTGCGCCGGGGATCAGGTGAGAATCAAATATGTTCTGGATCTGCGTGATTTTCCGGAGGATCCGGTTCAGGATTTGATTGTGCATGATTTTGAAAAAATAGTTTCAGACGACAGTGTAGATATTGTTGTCGAGGTGATGGGAGGACTGGAGCCTGCCTACACATATGTCAGGAGGAGCCTGGAAGCGGGCAAAAATGTGGTGACATCCAACAAGGCGCTTGTAGCTGCGCATGGCGCGGAACTGCTGAAGATTGCGCAGGAGCATAATGTCAACTATCTTTTTGAAGCGAGTGTAGGAGGCGGTATTCCGATTATCCGCCCTCTGGTAGCTTCTCTGACTGCGGATGAGATCGAGGAGATTACAGGAATCCTGAATGGGACAACAAACTATATGATGACAAAGATGTTCTATGAGGGAGCAGACTATGATGCAGTGTTAAAAGAAGCCCAGGACAATGGATTCGCAGAACGCAATCCGGAGGCAGATGTGGAAGGAATGGATGCATGTAGAAAAATTGCGATTCTTTCTTCGATTGTATCTGGAAAACAGGTGGACTTCCGGGAGATTTATACGGAAGGGATCACGAAGATTACGGTTCCGGACATGCGTTATGCAAAGAAGATGAACGCGGTAATCAAACTGCTTGCCGAAATGAAACGGGACGGCAAAAAGATCGAGGCGATTGTGGCGCCGTTTCTTCTGCCGTCAGAGCATCCGCTTGCAAGTGTCAACGGCGTGTTCAATGCGATTTTTGTTCACGGAAATGCGCTGGGTGATGCAATGTTTTATGGAAGCGGAGCCGGAAAGATGCCGACGGCCAGTGCTGTGGCGGCCGATATCGTGGAGGCTGCAAAATACAGAAGTCAGACGATCTGCGAGTACTGGACGGAAGAGCATCTGGAGCTGGAAAGCCAGAAGGATGTCCGGAGAAAATTCTTTGTGCGGATGTCCGGAAAAGCGGAAGACTATGCAGAAAGAATCCAGAATGCGTTTGGAAGCGTCACCTTTATCAATGCCGAAGGGTACGATGGAGAATTCGGATTTATTACGGAGGTTATGAAAGAAGGGGAATACGAAGCCGCTGCGGCAAAATTTGAGAACATGATTCACATGATCCGCGTGGCATCATAGGATAGATTATAAGACGAAAACAGAAGGGAATGAGTGCAGATGAAATATATCATCATTCTTGGGGACGGTATGGCTGGAGAACCGTTGGACTGTCTTGGGGGCAGGACTACGATGGAGGAGGCCGCGACACCGGAACTGGACGATCTTGCAAAGAAGAGTGAGATCGGGCTGGTGTCCATGGTGCCGGAGGGAATGGCTCCGGGAAGCGATACTGCAAATCTGTCGGTGCTGGGATATGATCCTCGTGTGTACTATACCGGAAGATCTCCGCTGGAGGCACTGAGTGTTGGAGTGGAAATGCTGGAGAATGATGTATCGTTTCGCTGCAATCTGGTAACTCTGACTGAGGAAGCATCACTCCCTTATGAAGATCAGATCATGATAGACCACAGCTCGGATGAAATCAGCACAGAAGATGCAGGCATCCTGCTGGAAACGCTGAAACAATCGGTGCAAAAGCCGGGAATGGAATTCTTTCAGGGGACTTCTTACCGGCATCTCCTGCTGTGGAAGGAGGGGCGCGTGCCTGATCTCACGCCGCCTCATGATATTCTGACAAAGCCGGTCCGTGCATTTCTGCCGGAGGAACCGGTACTCCTGAAAATGATGAAAGAAAGTTACAGGCTTTTGAAAGACCATCCGCTTAATGTCAGGAGAAAGGCCAGGGGCCTGCATCCTGCCAATGCTATCTGGTTCTGGGGAGCCGGGAAAAAGCCATGCCTGCCGGATTTCCGGGAAAAGACCGGGAAAAGGGGAGTCATGATTTCTGCTGTGGATCTTTTGAAAGGAATCGCTGCGGGAAGCGGAATGAAGGCTCTTTCTGTAGAAGGGGCAACCGGTGGACTGGACACCAATTATGAAGGAAAGGCGGAGGCGGCAGTCCGCGCTCTTCTGGAAGAGGACTATGACTTTGCCTATATTCATGTGGAAGCGCCGGATGAAATGGGACATCAGGGCAGCATGGAAAAGAAAATCCGGTCGATAGAGTTTCTGGATCAGCGTCTGATCCGTACGGTCAGAAGCGCTATGGACGCATCAAAAGAGGAGTACCGGATGCTGATTCTGCCGGACCATCCAACGCCTGTTAAGGTGCGGACCCACACTGCGGATCCAGTCCCGTATCTGTTGTACGACAGCCGGGAGAAGCAAAAGACAGGAGGTGCGGACTGTTACTGCGAGAGGACGGCCGCTGAGTCGGGCAGATGGCTGAAGGAAGGATATCATCTGATCGAACATTTATTTGAATACTAGGAGGAAATTATGCTGATCGTAAAGAAATTCGGGGGAAGCTCTGTCGCGAACAGAGAGAGAATCTTTAATGTGGCAAGACGCTGCATTGAGGATTACAAAAAAGGAAATGATATCGTTGTAGTACTTTCAGCTATGGGAGATACGACAGATGAACTTCTGGAACTGGCCCAGAGCATCAATCCCAATGCGCCGAAAAGGGAGCTGGATATGCTGCTGACTACAGGGGAACAGGTATCGGTAGCACTGATGGCGATGGCCTTTCATTCTTATGATGTGCCAGCCATCTCACTGAACGCGTTCCAGGTGAAAATGTACTGTACGGCAAGGTACGGGAACGCCAGGTTTAAACGGATTGATACAGAGCGGATCCAGCATGAACTGGAAGCCCGCAAGATTGTAATTGTAACAGGATTTCAGGGAATTAATAAATATGATGATTATTCTACCCTGGGACGGGGCGGTTCTGACACGACTGCGGTTGCGCTGGCAGCGGCGCTTCATGCAGATAAGTGTGAAATCTATACGGATGTGGACGGCGTCTATACGGCAGATCCAAGAGTCGTAAAGAATGCAAGAAAAATCGACGAGATTATTTACGACGAGATGCTGGAGCTTGCAACATCAGGAGCGAAAGTGCTTCACAACCGGTCCGTGGAAATGGCAAAGAAATATGGAGTAGAGCTGGTTGTGCGTTCCAGTCTTACATCAGAAGAGGGAACCGTAGTCAAGGAGGTAGTGAAAAAGATGGAAAAAATGTTAATCACCGGTGTGGCGGCCGACAGAAATACAGCAAGAATCTCTGCAATCGGAGTGAAAGACGAGCCGGGTATTGCTTTCAGAATTTTCAACACACTGGCTAAGAACAATATCAATGTCGATATTATTCTTCAGTCTGTCGGAAGAAACGGAACGAAGGACATTTCCTTCACTGTTTCTGAGGATGATCTGAAAGAAGCGCTTGCTATACTGGAAGAGAAAAAAGAGGTTCTGACCATCAAGGATCTTACATACAGTACCGATGTGGCAAAGGTATCGATTGTTGGAGCGGGAATGCTCAGCAATCCGGGGGTTGCGGCCAAAATGTTTGAATCCCTGTTTAATTCCAATATTAATATCAATATGATTTCCACATCAGAGATCCGGATTACCGTTCTGATCGATGAGAAGGATACGGAAAAAGCAATGGTTGCGATTCATGATGGCTTCGGACTGAATGATTAGATCAGTCAATAAAAGACAGGCGAAAGAAATCCCCTTTCCGCGGAGGCGGTCAGGGGATTATTTGTCTTCCAGGAAGCCCTGGATCACTTTTTGGTCATTTTCCTGGCAGTTGCGATACTTCATGATCAGATCCAGCTCCGAATCGGTCAGACAGATGGAACGTTTCTGATCTTTGGTTTCGCAGAAGTGATACTGATAGATCGGAAGTGCTTCGTTAATCTGGTCAGGATGGATGACTCCGGCAACAAGCTCGTCCAGCGTAACCTTGTAAAAGTCAGAGAAGAGAATCAAAGTGGAAAGATCCGGTTCTCTGAGGGCCTGTTCATAGTGGGAGTACGCCTGTCTGGTAATGTTCAGAATCGAGCTGAGCTGCTTCTGTGTATAATTGTATTTTTTGCGAAGAGTTTTTAGATTCTTAGCAAGCTGTACATTTGCCATGGCATACCTCCATTTTTAGAAACAGTATATCAGTTTCTATGTAAGATTTCAGATAATGCCACGAAATGTATCTTGTAAGTGAAAAGCAACAAAATGTTGCTCTCTTTTTAAGGAAGCTGGCTCAACGTACTGTTATGATAAAGGCTTGAAAAGGTTACATCTTCGGAAAACCAGGAAGGTGGTGTGAAGGAGTCGGCCATTTCCACAGATGGGAACTCCACCTCGGCAAGCATCAGGGGCGCCAGTGAACCGCGGAAACAGTCGAGTTCGATCGTCAGCCCGTTTTGGGCGGGAATCAGATATCTTCTTTTCTGGATGACTCGTCCATCCACCTTCCCAAGGAGATGCTCATATGCTTCTTTTGTGAGAGGCAGATTGTATTCCTCGCGGACCATGAGGCCTTTGGACTTGTAAGTCAATGTATAAGTATCGTCCGAGCGTCGGACACGGACGACCGGGCTGGTATTTAGATACCCCTGTTCCATCTCGTGGTATGGATATTCATCCAGAGACAGAGGACAGGATTCTACAAGGTATTTGCGTTCAATTTCCATAAACAGATCCTCCTTACATTCAGTATTCCCTGTGCTTTCAGTATAAATGTACGGTCAGGGGAAAACAAGCGGAAAATGGCATCGGGTTGCAAATGGGCACGGAGTCTGATAGAATCAGAACCGGAAAAGGAGGAAAAATCATGAGAAGAAAAGCATGCGCTTTGGCGGCTGTCATTTCAGCGGCGGTGCTGCTCCTGACCGGATGCGGCAGGGGGTTCGACGCGGCAGGATATGTACAGGCGGTACTCGATGAGAGACTCCAGGGGGAATTTACGGAAGCGGCCAGAATCATGGATACATCCGAATACGAACTGAAACAGGATTACGAGGCATCTGTGGATCAGTTTATCTATGATTATCTGACTTCAGACTATGAGGAAGTGAGCGACTACACGCTGTATGAATACGAGACACTTGTAAAAGAAATTTTTTCTGTCATGAAATATGATGTCAAGAAGGCGGAGAAAACAGGAAAAAAGAAATACGAAGTGTCGGTGGAAATTCAGCCGGTTGATCTCTTTGTCAATTACGTGGCGGCGCTTCAGGAAGCTTCGGATAAGATCGAAGAGTCGGCCAGAAACGGAGGATATGAAGGGACGGAAGAGGAAATCCGGGAAATGATGGAGTATGACTACCTGTTTCAGGCGTATGGGATTCTGGAGGAGGCATACCTGAACATGCAGTATCAGGAGCCGGAAACCGTGCTTGTCGAAGTGTCAGCGGAGAAGGGAAGCACATACTCCATCAGCGGAGAAGAATACGATGCGTTACTGGAACGGTTTTTCAGTATGGATGAAATTGCAGGCAAAAGGTAGGCAGAAGCCCGGTCTGCTGCGGAAAACAGCGAAAATCTCAGGAAAAGTAAAGGTAGGACTGGAAATTCAGCAGAGAATATGCTATACTCATACAATCAGTGTAATGTAGATAAGTCTGCCGACTTTTCGCATATACGATAATATTTAGGAGGAAATGTAAATGAGTTTACAAGTAGAGAAACTGGAACACAATATGGCGAAACTGACGATCGAAGTTTCTGCCGAAGAACTGGAGAAGGCAATCCAGGGAGCGTACAATAAGCAGAAAAAAAACATCAGCATCCCAGGATTCCGTAAAGGAAAAGTGCCGCGCCAGATGATCGAAAAAATGTACGGACCGGAAGTTTTCTACGATGATGCTGCAAACCAGCTGATTCCGGAAGCATACGGAAAAGTATTTGATGAAGAGGATCTTGAGATCGTTTCACAGCCAAAGATTGATATCGTACAGATTGAAAAAGGCAAACCATTTATTTTTACAGCTGAGGTGGCATTAAAGCCGGAAGTTACATTAGGAGAATACAAAGGATTAAAGGTTGACAAGATTTCCAACCGCGTGACACAAAAAGAGATCGAAGCGAAACTTGCTTAAGAGCAGGAAAAGAACGCAAGAACGGTTTCTGTAACAGACCGTCCGGTTCAGGATAAAGACGAAGTCGTACTGGATTTTGAAGGATTTGTAGACGGCGTTGCATTTGAAGGCGGAAAGGGAGAAAACTATCCGCTTACAATCGGTTCCGGAGCATTCATTCCGGGATTTGAAGAGCAGCTGATCGGCGCAAATCTGGAAGAAGAAAAAGAAGTAAAGGTAAAATTCCCGGAAGAATACCATACAAAAGACCTGGCAGGAAAAGACGCAGTCTTCAAATGTACAGTGCATGAAATCAAAGTAAAAGAGCTTCCGGAGCTGGATGATGAATTCGCATCCGAAGTTTCTGAATTTGAAACACTGGACGAATACAAAGCGGACATCAAAGCAAAGATTAAAGAGCAGAAGATCGCAGAAGGAAAGAGAAAACAGGAAGATAAAGCAGTAGAAGAAGCGATTGCAAATGCGCAGATGGATATTCCGGATGCCATGGTGGAAACAGAAGTAAGACAGATGGCAAACGATTTTGCACAGAGACTGCAGCAGCAGGGACTGACACTGGATCAGTACTTCCAGTTCACAGGAATGACAGCGGACAAAATGACAGAAGAGCTGAAACCGCAGGCACTGAGAAGAATTCAGACAAGACTTGTTCTGGAAGCGATCGTAAAGGCAGAAAACATTGAGATCAGCGATGAAAAGATCGATGAGGAAATCCAGAAGATGGCAGATGCTTACAAGATGGAAGCAGACAAGCTGAAAGAATTTATGGGAGAGAAAGAAAAAGAACAGATGAAACTGGACATGGCAGTTCAGGAAGCTGTTACATTCCTCGTTGATAACGCGGTAGAAGAATAAGAGACGAGAATGAAGGAGGCATATTGCATGAGTTTAGTACCTTATGTCATTGAGCAGACAAGCCGTGGAGAACGTTCATACGACATCTACTCAAGACTTTTAAAAGACAGAATTATTTTTCTGGACGGTGAAGTAAACGACGCATCGGCAAGTGTGATTGTCGCACAGCTTCTGTTTCTGGAAGCAGAAGATCCGGGCAAGGACATCAATTTATACATCAACAGTCCAGGAGGTTCTGTTACGGCAGGTCTGGCAATTTATGATACGATGCAGTACATCAAGTGTGATGTGTCTACGATCTGTATTGGAATGGCGGCAAGTATGGGATCTTTCCTGCTCTCCGGAGGAAAAAAGGGAAAGAGACTTGCGCTTCCGAATGCTGAGATTATGATTCATCAGCCGTCAGGCGGCGCTCAGGGCCAGGCATCCGAGATACAGATTGCGGCAGAGCATATTCTGAAAACCCGCCGGAAGTTAAATGAAATTCTGGCAGCAAATACCGGGCAGACACTGGAGACAATCAGCGGCGATACAGACCGCGACAATTTCATGTCTGCTGAAGAGGCAAAAGAATACGGTTTAATTGATGAGGTCATCACGAGCCGGTAAAGGGGAAACAAGGGGCTGTCTCATGTGCGTGGGGCATCCCCTTTCCGTGTTTTCATTACAGCGCGGAAAGTATAAAAAAGAGGTGTGAGAATGGCTTTAAAAGAAGATGTAGTAAGGTGTTCCTTCTGTAATAAAACCCAGTCTCAGGTTCGAAAGCTGATTGCGGGTCCGAACGGAGCCTATATCTGCGATGAATGTATCGAGATCTGTGCGGAAATTATAGAGGAAGAATTCGAATATGAGAGCGAAGATAACGGACCGGGAGAGATCAATCTCCTGAAGCCGGAGGAAATAAAAAGTTTTCTGGATGATTATGTAATCGGGCAGGAAGAAGCAAAAAAAGTGCTTTCTGTGGCGGTTTATAATCATTACAAAAGAATCAAGGCAGAGAAGGATCTGGGCGTGGAGCTGCAGAAAAGCAATATTTTAATGCTTGGACCGACCGGAAGCGGGAAGACGCTTCTGGCTCAGACGCTTGCGAAAGTGCTGAATGTTCCGTTTGCGATTGCAGATGCAACGACACTGACGGAAGCCGGATATGTCGGGGAAGATGTGGAGAATATTCTGTTGAAGATTATCCAGGCTGCTGACGGCGATATTGAGCGGGCGGAATACGGTATCATCTATATCGATGAGATCGACAAGATTACGAGAAAATCCGAAAATCCATCCATCACAAGGGATGTATCCGGAGAAGGCGTACAGCAGGCACTCCTGAAAATCATAGAGGGTACGATTGCATCCGTACCTCCGCAGGGCGGAAGAAAGCACCCGCATCAGGAACTGTATCAGATTGATACATCCAATATCCTGTTCATCTGCGGTGGAGCGTTCGAGGGGATCGATAAGATTATCGAAAAGAGAATTGATCAGAAATCCATTGGATTCAATGCGGAAATTGCATCGGAGCATGAGGATAATATTGACAGACTGTTAAATCAGGTGCTGCCGCAGGATCTGGTCAAATTCGGTCTGATTCCGGAATTTGTCGGACGTGTACCGGTAATTGTTGCGCTGGAGTCTCTTGACAAGAAAGCGCTGATGCGGATTTTGACAGAGCCGAAGAGTTCGATTGTAAAACAGTATCAGAAGCTTATGGAGCTGGATGGCGTCAGCCTGCGTTTCGATCAGGATGCCCTGGAGGCCATAGCGGATCGCTCGATTGCGAGAAATACAGGCGCCAGAGGACTGCGGGCAATCATGGAGAGCGTCATGATGGATATCATGTACAGAGCTCCATCGGATGAAACTCTGAAAACCTGCATCATTACAAAGGATGTTGTGGAAGGAAAGAGCCTGCCGAAGACCGAGCATGAGGAGAGACAGTCAGAGAGCGCATAAAAACGAAAATAAAGAGGTGCAGGTACATGTTACCTGCGCCTTTTGTAAAATACGGAGGAATGAATGACAGAACAGATCAATCAGATACCAATGGTGCCTGTCCGGGGGATCACCGTGTTCCCTGGGATGGCAGTACATTTTGATGTGGTCAGGATCAGATCCATGGAAAGCGTCCAGCAGGCCATGATGGCAGGACAGAAAGTGTTTCTGATCAGGCAGAAGAAAGAACAGACGGAGGAACCGCAGAAGGAGGATCTCTGCCGGACAGGGGTACTGGCGGAAGTGCGGCAGGTAGTCCGGGTACCGCAGAAAGGACTCCGTGTCATGGTTTATGGGGAAAAAAGAGCTGTATTGCGGGAAATGAGAGTGAAGGAAGGATATTGGGAGGCTGATATCACACTCTGCCCGGAAAAAAGACCGGATCTTCCGGAAGAAGTTTCTCTGGAAGGAATGAAAAAGGTATTGACAGATGCTCTGAAGCTCTATGCAAGGAAGACCCGGAGAGTTCCGGAAGGGGTTGTACGGGATATTCTCAGACAGGAGGATGTCTATGCTATGGCCCAGGAAGCAGCGGCGGGAATCGGGCTTGATTCCATGACCCTTCAGAAGCTTCTGGACGAGGACGATCTGCTGGAGCGGTACTATCTGCTGGTGGCCAAGATGGAAGAAGATACGCATGCTGCGGATATTACCGCGGAGATTGAGAAAAAAGTAAAAGATCGGATTGACAAAAATCAGCGTGATTATATTTTGCGGGAACAGTTAAAGTATATTCGGGAGGAACTGGGAGAGGACGGAACTCTCTCCGATGCCGAAGAGTTTGAAAAAGCGGAAAAGAGGATGCAGGCTCCGCAGGAGGTGCATGACAAAGTGGCCAGGGAAATCCGGAGGTTTAAAAATGCAGTGAATAATCCGACGGAAGCAGGAGTCATCCGTACTTATATAGAAACTATGCTGGAGATGCCCTGGGATAAAAGAGCAGATGAATATACAGACATGGAGCACGCAAAGGAGATTCTGGAGTCAGAGCATTATGGGCTGAAGGAAGTGAAGGAGCGGGTTCTGGAATATCTGGCGGTCCGGACACTGACAAAAAGGAGCGGCTCTTCTATTTTGTGTCTGGTCGGTCCTCCTGGAACAGGGAAAACATCCATCGCAAGATCACTGGCAGAGGCCATGAAGAAACCTTATGTGAGGATCTCGCTTGGAGGAATCCGGGATGAGGCGGAGATCAGAGGACACCGCAGAACTTATGTAGGTGCCATGCCGGGAAGAATTGCGGAAGGGATCCGGAAGGCGGGCGTCAAAAATCCGCTGGTGCTTCTGGATGAAATTGACAAGGTCAGTACAGACTACAATAAAGGGGATACCTTTTCCGCACTGCTGGAAGTTCTGGATTCAGAGCAGAATAAGAAATTCAGAGATCATTATCTGGAGGTTCCGCTGGATCTCTCCGAGGTCGTTTTTGTGACCACGGCAAATACGCTGCAGACGATTCCAAGGCCGCTTTTGGACAGAATGGAAGTGATTTCTGTTTCCAGCTATACGGAAAATGAAAAGATGCATATCGCAAAGGAGCATTTGATAAAGAAGCAACTGGAACGCCATGGACTGGAGGGAGGACTCCTTAGCATTTCCGATGGAGCCTTGTGGAAAATCATCCGGAATTATACGAAGGAGGCGGGTGTCCGGACGCTGGAACGTACGATCGGCGAACTTTGCAGAAAGGCTGCAAAGGAGATTTTGGAAACCGGGAAAAAGCAGGTACGGATTACAGAACGCAATCTGGAGCATTATCTGGGAAAAGAGAAATATCATTATCATATGGCTGGAACGAAGGATGAAGTCGGAATTGTCAATGGTCTCGCATGGACAAGCGTAGGAGGGGATACACTTCAGATAGAAGTCAATGTCCTTTCCGGAAAAGGCAAACTGCTGTTGACAGGGCAGATGGGCGATGTCATGAAGGAGTCCGCACAGGCCGGGATCAGTTATATTCGTTCCATCAGCAGCAGATATGGAATTGCGGATGACTTTTTTGAAAACCATGATATCCATGTACATATTCCGGAAGGGGCAGTTCCAAAGGACGGGCCGTCCGCCGGAATTACGATGGCGGTTGCGATTCTGTCCGCTGTGACGGAGAAGAAGGTCCGGGCGGACACGGCCATGACAGGAGAGATCACCCTGAGAGGCAGGGTGCTCCCGATTGGAGGATTGAAAGAGAAACTTCTGGCGGCGAAAAACGCTGGAATCCACTGTGTTCTTGTGCCATCGGAGAACCAGGCGGATGTAGAAGAACTGTCAAAGGAAATCACCAGAGGACTGGAGATCTGTTTTGTTTCCAGGATGGAGGAAGTATTGCAGAAGGCTCTTGTGGAACAGCAGACTGGAAGGAGGGAAAAGATTGAAAATGAATAGTAGAGGGTATCCATTCTCTTAATCGCATGACAAACA
>ERZ1643246.1016-NODE-1016-length-32464-cov-7.567558_pt1 | contig 32464 bp, 21 predicted proteins | sample MGYA00579265_ERZ1643246 | MGnify/ENA primary metagenome ERZ1643246 (study PRJEB29033, sample SAMEA4952261) | chicken gut metagenome | biome: Broiler Chicken; feature: Gastrointestinal Tract; material: Caecum | place: Ireland | collected 2018 | study: Broiler...
CATCGGCAGTTCCTCCTTTCTGCGTGTGACTATATTATATATGAAAAAGATTAAAAGAACATTAAAAATAAAATATTCGTATATCGAACGAAATGGGGTAGAGGGCGAATAAATCTCTCGCCCCGCCCATTAAACCGTAATTCAGACTGTCTAACAATTTTCGTATAGCAACCTGATATACGGTGATTTTATCACTGTTACTATTCTTTGATATTTAATGCAGTTTTGAATTGAATCACTTAATCTTTTTTATACAAATTTCTTTGTTAATTCCAGTGTTGAAAATATACTTATATAACTGCTTAAAGTTATAAACGATAAACATAGAAAATGCTTCTGCATCAACATTATCAATTTGATGCCGTAAAAGGGAATGTATCCTCACGAGCAGTGTCTAAAATACGCTTGGCGGTAAATACCTGTGACTGGACTTTCGCCAGTAAGATTAGTGCCATACTCGACACACATAAAGCAGGCGTGCCGCACGGAAATCTTCGTGTAGCACGCCCATTAAAATATCTTTTATCTGTTCTTTTTCTTTCTTCGTATAAATATGATATCTATCACAGTAGTCAGACCGGCGATTAAAAGTACAACCGCTAATCCAGCCGGCGAATTAGTATCTCCAGTTTGTACTGTACTCGCTGTACTATTTCTATCTTTCTGCATTTCTTCCTTTTCTGAAGAACTGCCTCCGGGCGCATCTCCCTCATGTGCTTCATCTATTTCCGCCGGATTTTCTGTATTTTCAGTTTCTCCTGAAGACACTTTTTCTGTGAGATAGTTTCTTGCATCCTCGAGAACACGCAGCGCATTATCTACCGTATTCTGATCTGCTGCCGCATCATTCAGCACTGCTGCCACCTGATCAAGCGCTTTTTCAAAAGCTGCCCAGCTGTCATCCGTATAATTTCCCTGTTCCAGCCGGACATATTCCTCATATTTCTGCTGCAGAGCACTCTTATCTACCGCGGATTCTAGACTCTCCGCCGCACTTCGGAGCGCTGTTGCCGCATCATCAACCTGCTGCTGGCTGTCTGCTCCATTCTCCAGAAGTGCCGCCGCCTGTTCCAGAGCTGACTGCAGAGCCCTATAACTCTCCTCAGTATATCCTTCCGGAGACAGATCTGCATATCGGTCATAAAGTTCCTGCAGCTCCGCATAGTCAAGCTGAATATGCGTAAGGTCTTCTATTGCCTGTTCGAGCAGTACTCTCGCTGTATCAACCTGCGCCTGGCCTGCATCCTCATTATTCAGAACAGCTTTCGCACTGTCAAGAGCCTGCACAAATGTATTCCAGCTCTCTTCTGTATAGCCATCCTGTCCCGCTGCATAGACTGCCTCTGCTTTTTCTACTGCTTCCGCCAGCAGAGATTTGTCTACAGACTCCGGAACAAGAATCTCAAGCCCGTCGATCGCATACTGAAGCTCTACGACTGCATTGTTGACCACATCCTGCGCTGAATCTTTGTTCACTTTTTCTGCGTTCTCAACAGCCGCTGCCAGCACTGCCCAGGACTCTTCTGTATAGCAGCCCTGCTCCAACGCCCTGGCAACGGTCAGCACTGCGTTGAGCGCTCCTGTTCTCGCCGCTTTTTCTGCCGTGTCCATTGCTCCTTTCAACGCTTCTGTCGCCTCATATACTGCCTGCACGTCATTCACTGCGAGCGCGTCGAGCGCGGCATTATACGTCCCGGTCATCTGATTCCATGATTCGGTCTTATAAGCATCAGCGGATTCCCTGATTTCTTCGTCATAAAGTTCCGTCAGTTTTTGCAGATAGTCTGGGTCAGCCACGTAGATCGTTACCGGATCAGACAGTGCACTCGCTGCAGCCGCCGTGATTTCCGTCTTTCCCCACGTTCTTGCCTCGATCACACCATCCGCATGCACCACTGCCACCGAAGGAACCGAACTGCTGTAATAAATGGCTCCCAGATCTTCGGGTTCCGTCACAGTTTCAGCCTTCTGGTTTTCACCTTTCATCATATAAACACTTCCGATATTTACTGTAACTGCTCCGTCCGCTCCTTCCTCAGCAGGTCCTGCCAGACGAATTCCTTCGTATTCTGCGGTAAGCTGTTTTACGCTTGAATTTGTTCCGATTGAACCGGCCCCTTCTCCCGGACTTCCGTTCTCCCATCCAAATCTTCCGTTAAAATCAACCGCATCAAAATCTTTCATTGTATTACTGTCGTAGTGTTCTGCCTCAATCCTCATAACTCCGGCATATGCCAGCGGATATTCCTGATAGCTGCTGTCATACAGCATATGATAAGATTCTGTGGCAAATTCGATAAAATCAATGGCGGTATTTCTCTGAAGCACTTTCGCCACCAGACTATACTCGCTCTCCGGGTCATAATCCTTCGGCCACTGAATCTTCGTCCATTCTGTCAACGTATACTGTGCGTCTTTCTCCCATGTGCTGCTCAGCGTTGCGATCTTATTATTATCCGACGCTTCTTCTCCAGGCTTCACCAGATACAGGTCTACATTCTTTTCTTCATTATTTCGGAATCCTGCAAACCGCATCCTCACGTAGTCAGGAGCAAAATCTGTCCGTTCCGTTTCATTTCTGTATATGATCTCAACCGCTTTTTCCGCACGGTTGTCCCCTGAGACAGCTTCGAACACAGCACGGTAATTGCCGGGAACAGTTCCGGTCCATTCCACTTTATAGAGGCTTTCCCCGGCTTCCGTTATCTTGATCTGCCCGGTTGAAAGCTTCGGCTCAACAGACATCAGTTCTTCTGACGTTGTCCCACGGCTTCCTCTGTAACCGAACTCTTTCACAGACACCCGTACGTCCTTCATTGCTTCATCTGTCTTCAGCAAAAAACTGACTGTCTTCCCGGCCTTTGCCGTAATTGTAGGATTCATCGATTTATTAGATCCGCTCTCATCTGTATTTCCTGTAGGATCAAACCCCATGATTTCCTGATTCTCCGGATCCTGCTCTACCGTGATCTGAGCATCGCTTTCTCTGAGTGCTGACATTGCATTGTTCAGATTCGCTGCTAGCTGTTCTGATTTTTCATGAGTCAGATCATACCCTGCATAGTCCTCAGCCGCAGCCTTTGCCGCTTCATATGCTTCCTCGAACTCAGCCCATGAGTCGGCTGTATAGTACCCTTCTTCATCCAGCCTCTCATCAGCTTTCTCAAGCGCTCCCACAATAGCCGGTTCCAGTTCAAAGTCAAATCCCGGGCCTGTATTTCCACGCAGCGGCCAGCCCTTATAATTTCCTTCTACAGGAAGATCGCTGTAATCATCCGGATTAGGCCATGTGTACAGAAGCCAGCTCGCCGCACCTCTTACTTCGTGCGGGAAGGTTCCTCCCGAGACTGTATTAATACAGAAATTGTTAGGCTTTCCAAGATCTGTGAGCGTAACGGCATCGATCGTCTTTGTTACCGTCTCATCTTCATTTGAAAGCGTGAAAGAGATCAGACGTATCTGTGCTGAATCCAGCCATATTGCGATCTGATGATTTCCGGATACCCGGATCTTTTCCCCCTGTGCGTTTTCAAACGGGATCCAGTCTGTCATTGTAACATTGTTCTGTTTTTTCAGATCTTCTGTAGAAGCGATCAGACTGGCATCATCCTTCTCTGTGGTATCCAGATACATACTGATCACATCAGTGCTGCCGTCATTGGGCAGACGATACTCAAACCTTACTTTTGTATAAACAGGCATATTGTCTTCACAGTCTGCAATCACCTTTTTAAGGTTTTCTACATTCTGCTCATCTTCCGGAACTGTGAGCGCCGCATTTTTGGCCTCTGTGTACGCAGTGTATCTGGCCTTATCATATATGTAAAGCGTCATCATCTTTTCCTCGATTCCGCTGTCATCTATGATTTTTTCGACTTCATCCTTTCCGCCCTGGATATGGAACAGATAGGTCTCTATACAGTTCACTGTTCCGTCTGTCACCATAAACTGCACGATATAATCACCGGCCTCAATATCTCCTGCCACACTGAGACTTCCGTCTTCATAAACAATTTTTTCCGGAAGATCCCCGTACACACTGATCTCCGGGTGGTCTTTCTCGTCGGGGTCTGACGCGGATACTGTATAGATCTGCTCCGTTCCCGCCTGCAGATAAATCTCTTTGTCTGCCGCCTCTTCCTCACCTTTCGGATATAGCGCCAGTGTAGGCGCTGTATTTTCCGGATTCAGGCGGAAATACTCCACTTCCACAGTTCCTTCTCCTGAGACTCCCATTCCGACCAGAACTTCTCCCGTCAAAGTATCGTTTCCGGTCTCTTTTAAATCAAAATAGAAATTTACAAATCCGTCTTCGGACAGTTCCGTCGTATCCGGAAGTTCAAATAAAGCAAGATTTCCGCCTCTTCCAACCTGCCCTTCCTCCGAAGGATCGGTAGCTGCTTTGTCAAAGTACAGCGTCGTACCGCCTGTACTTTTCACACGCACGGCAAGTGTATCCGCGCCGCTGTGGAATGGGATTCCCATATAAGTTACATATGGATTTGTATCCGCTTCCATGATCAGCCCGTTATTCTCTGTCTTTTCTGTTTTACCCGTGATCAGCGCCGTGTAGTCTCCTGCCGCGTGTTCTTCAAACACATCGGTCTTTGCCCGTGCTGCCTGGAAGGTAAAACTGTTCAGAGTAAGACCCTCTCCTTCATAAATGAAATACAGCGCATGTCTTCCTACAACCGCCTTTTCATCCTCCTGGGAAAAAGTGATCTCTCCGTCTGTCTTATCAATCTCAAGGGTGCGTATGAGTTTCCCCCCGTTTGTCTCATCCGGCCCGTCAACATACATTTTAAGTGTGCCAGACTCTGCCTGAATATCCAGTGTAAGCCCGGAAAAACCGCTGTCAAAATCCATATTTTCCCAGCATGCCACTGCGCCATCCGACATTTTCAGACTTTCTCCGCCGATCTCCGCTTTTTCTGTTATATCGGCAGAGCTTCCTGTATTAAGACCATGTGCCTGGCTGTCCACAAATTTAAACCAGAGACAGTTTCCATGGAAAGAATATCCGTTGTCTGATCCGTAGCAGTAAAAATATACGGTTTTCTTTCCTGTCAGTTTTTCCGGAGCGTCCATCTTGCCTGAAAAACTCTGAAAAGAAGTATACCCGCCGGTAGGCCCCAGCTCAACTGTGCCGATCTTTCCATCTTCCACTGCTTTTTCATAATCTGCCTGTGCCGGCTCGTCTTTCCACTCGCCCACGTATACATCAACCTTTGGATTATTCGTGGCATTTGTACCATATGTATAGATCAGTGTGTCTGTGCCTTCTCCGAATGTTTCTCCAAAATCAATATTATAAGATACCCATTCACCGTTCTGCAGATCACTTGTAGCGAAATGAGCGTTTCCCTCTTCATCCTCTACCGGTTCCGTGATAACTCCGCCATTTCTACGGTCTCCACCCATGGAGTCTCTCTCCCCGTTTCCGGTTCCTGAGAACAGGTCCGCCGTGTAGCGGTTGTAAGAATCACAGTTATCCGGAGCGCCTTCAGACTCCTGCGGTCCGCCCTTGAGCGGCGTATCCATGATCGCTGCAAGAGGCGTAAAAGTCAGATCCTGAAAATCCGGAAAATCCACATTAATCCCCCGCACATAAGTATCCACCGCAAGATCCTGTCCGACTGCTGTATATCTGTACAGATCACCATAGGTCTCAAACGTATCAATACTTGGATCTTTATCCGTAGGCGCCAGGATCGTCCTTGACATATCCTCTGTATATCCTTTTATGTACCGGTAATGATAATACAGGCTGGGGAGCCACATCAATCTGCTTCCCCGAAGGACATTACTCAGCGAGTCAAACTCTGTCTTCTGGCCCCATGCATTCTGGTTCCCGATGAATTCCGGCTCCTCCCCCATGCAATAACGCTGCCAGTATGCCGCCGCTTTGAGGACTTTCTGGTTCTCATACTCATAGAGGTCCTGCCCTCCCGCAGATACAATATTTCCCTTTTCATCTACCTTGGTTCCCTGAACATACGTCTGTTTTACAGCCATAGCCATAAATCCCAGGTCATCCCATGCATGTTCCTGGTCACGTCCCATCTCAACAAACTGTCCGCTGTTGAACACCATTGCAGAAAGGGAATAGTTCACATTGAAGCCGTCTTTCCAGCCTCCTTCTTTGTTGTAGGCAAGCCGCTCCACAGCGTCCGCATAATCCGCCTTCCGGTTCATAAATATGCTTTTCGCCATAAATGCCATCATCGCATATCCGCCCTGATTATAGTACTGAAACGCCTTATCAACCGACGGATTCACGCGTTCCAGATAGGCGCACAGCTTTTCCGTATTTTCCTCTGTCCATCCTGATGATGGCGTATAGCGGAAAATCTCAGCCGCGGCGCAGAACTTCTGAGTCGAGGTTCCCATCCGAAGGTGGTCTTCCTTCTCATCTTTTTTCATCGTATCCGCCCAGTCCATCATCATCTGGATCGCATTGTCTGCATATTCTTTATTTCCTGTGATATACCACATCAGTGCCTGTTCATATACGGCTGTAGATGTTCGGGTCAGAGAATATGTCTCCCTGTCGCTTGATATAGTCTCAAACGGACCGTCTGGTTTATAATCCAGCGATGCATACGGACTTTTCTGCAGTTCCGCAAAGACACTGCTCCACGGGTCCGCCCCGATCCATACCATATCTCTCATAATATTGAGTTCTTCTCTGTTCATCAGGATTCCGGGATGAAGGAAGCCCTCTTCGCTGGTAATCTCATAGTTGTCATAGCTTCGATCATAGTCTGGATTGATCACCGGATTGTCCTGCGGTGTAGCAATCGTTGACACGTAGTCTCCCGCTTTCGTGTTCCGCAGCTGTTCGATCGTCGGAACGCCTTTTGTCCCGGACTGATTCCCTGCCGCCGACACAGACGTTGGTACCATCCCGATCAGCATAGCTGCGGATAACACGGCCGCCAACAGCTTTTTCCCTCTGTGTTTCATATTTTTTCCTCCTTTTCCCTACATCCGTATCATAGATACTTTTTCTGACTGAACCGCATAAACAGCGCTTCTGTATCTTTATTTAATTTAGCATCAGTGTAGAACGTGAAATATTCCTTACATATTTCCGTTCGCATCCCGATTTTTTACAAGGACTTTTCAAAGAGTATGATTCTTTCATCCGGCAGTATCATTTTATATAACTTCTTTTGTTTTCTCTATATCTGTTCCGAAATCTCTAAAAAGCTCACCGGCTTGTAATAAATTGTCTCCGGTTTTGGGAAATATCTTACATTATTTATATGTTATTCTGTACGCACATATCCGCTTGGGAAATATTGCTCTCCTCCAGACTGAAATCAATAATCACTCCATATACAGTTGCCACGACCAGCCGCAAAAATCCTGCTCAGCCCGGGGCACCCCCAGTCCGCAGTGCATCCATTGGCTTCCGGTACGAATATAATCTGAACCCGCCAGCCGATACAGCGCCTCCTCCTCAAGGCCGAAAAGTCCCAATCTTTTGGGAACAGTATTAGGGTATGCTAATACCTGAACATAGCTGATATATACTTCTTTTTTATCTTCTGAAACAAACATCCACGCATATGCATGATCTGCCGTCTCCAGCCGGTACAGTCTCCCCTGACCAATCAGATCACGCAAAGCTTTATACTCTCCGATCTGCTTTGCCAGCGTTTTTTTCTCTTCATTGCTACATTTCAGCAGATCCAATTCATATCCAAGCACTCCCTGCATGGCTGTGATTCCCCTGGTCTTCAGCGATGTGATCCGTCCCACCTGGTGATTCGGTACGGCAGACACATGACAGGACATAGAGATTCCGGGATACACAAGAGAGGTTCCCTGCTGGATCGCAAGCCTTTCTATCGCATCTGTATCGTCACTCGCCCAGATCTGGGGCATATAGTACAGCATTCCCGGATCATATCGCCCGCCTCCGCCGGCGCACCCTTCAAAGAGTACATCTGGGAACTGCCCGGTCAACTGCTCAAGAATATCATACAGGCCGAGAATATATCGGTGATGCAGTTCCTGCTGACGTTCTGCTGCGCACCCTTGCGAAAACGCATCTGTAATATTCCGGTTCATATCCCATTTGATATAGGATATTTTTCCGTTCTTAAGAATATCCGAGACCGCCTTCACAATATAGTCTCTCACACATTTCTTCGACAGATCCAGTACGTACTGGTTCCGGGCAAGCTGCGGGGTATATTCCGGCGATGCAATAATCCAGTCCGGATGTTCCCGGAACAGATCACTGTCCGGAGACACCATCTCCGGCTCCATCCAGATCCCGAACTTCAGTCCTAGCCGCTCAAGTTCATCGGCGAGATCCGAGAGCGTACCTCCCAGTTTTTCGTAATTCTCCGTCCAGTCTCCGAGTGATTCGTTCTCGCTGTTTCTGCATCCAAACCATCCGTCATCCAAGACAAACATTTCCACGCCGATTTCTGCCGCCTCTTTCGCCAGACCGAGCAGCTTATCACGGTCAAAATCAAAATATGTAGCCTCCCAGTTATTGATCACTACCGGGCGTGGACGGCTGCCCCACCCGTTCTTCATCAGGCGCTCTCTGTACAGGCGGTGACAGATGTGCGACATCCCGTTCATCCCGCTGTCCGAATACACAAGAACCGCCTCCGGCGTATAAAAGCTTTCCCCCGGACTCAGCTGCCATGCAAAATCAAAGGACTGTATTCCTAGCATCGTCCGGATATTCTGATGCATATCCACCTCTGCCGATGCCTCAAAACTCCCGCTGTAGACGAGATTCATTCCGTAGATTTCCCCGGTGTTCTGCGTGCATCCCGTCCTTGCCAGTCCCAGAAAGGGATTCTGACCATGCCCGCCGGCACCGCGCCTGCTGTCAATCTGAAACGTTCCCTGGCGCAGCCTTTCACGGCTCAAATGGCATTCTCTCGCCCACGCTCCTGTGAGTGTCACACACTCAAGATCATCCTCAAGGAAACTGAAACAAGAAGACATGATCTTTTCGATTGTCAGGGCATTTCTTCCGTTGTTGTGCAGTATCACACTTTGTGTGAAGGCATCATATTCACCGAATACGCCAAACACCAGTGTGCATTCAATATGCCGGACGTTATCCTCAAGGATCAGTTCCAGCACATCCGCCTCCGGATCTGTCACGGCTGGAAGGCCGGGGATCTTCTGTTTTCCTTTACTGATCCGATATCCCTTATACCGAAGGTCCGTGATTCTCGATCCATTCTCATACCTGATATGTACAGCGGGATTTCGCAGATCGGGATATCCGTATACGGGGTAAAGCAGCGGATACTGTTCCAGCCTGAGATCTTTCCTGCCGTCTGTCCACGCCAGATAGCTTGCCTTTTTCAGTTCTTTCACAATGTAAGCGAATCCGTTTCCCGATACCTTTCTGCCCCAGTACAGGCATACAGGATGCCCGCTTTCAATAATGTGAAGTATAAAGGATGTATGTTCTGTCTTAAGATGGAACGTCTTTTCATTTTCAAGAATATCTATCATACGTCATCCCTCTGCCGGAAATATGTAAACAGTGCTTCCGTGTCTTTGTTGAAATTATCTGCCGCCGTAATCCCGACTGTTGCTCCGGTATAGGCCCATCCCGAGGCGTGTTCATCGCTCAGGATCGAAGCGTCCATAACCGGCCCGATCTGCACATACTCCCCATCGTCCAGAGCATAATAAAACGTAAGCTTTTCCTGCCGTACTTCTGCCTTAAGTCGGATCCGTTCTGTCTGATTTTCAACCGTAACAGCTTCGCTCTCCGGAAGCGCCCAAAAATCCATATTGTCATTTTTCAGGATACTGATCACCCGTTTTCCCGTTTTCTCATCAAATCCGATATTCAGATAATAGAATACCTTCGTATTGTAATAACAGGTCAGTCCCGCAGTCTGAAGATAATGGTACGGATAGAAGACAACTTCCGTCTCCGCTGTAAATGCAAACGCCGTCCATCTTCTGGCCAGAAGCGACTGATCAAAAAGAGACGTAAGTGAATCTCCTCCCGTCAAGTGAAGACCCTCTGTAGAAATTCGTATCTTTCCGCCAATATCCTCTCGCAGCGCCAGCCACTCTTCCCCATAAAGCTGCTCTGTAAATAAAGTCCCGTGCGCTTTACTTCGTTCTCCATCTAAACTGCGTCTGCCTTCCGCTGCAAAGTCAATCTCATAGTCTGCGCCCGCTTCCCTGATACGTTTTTCTTCTCCCTCTTTTTCACAGCCTTCACCCGTATTTCCCGAGTTGATTTCTGCGCCTGCCACATCCGGGATCTCCACCGTGTCCGCAGGCGTATCGTCTCCCTGTATCATCCTCGGCCATCCATCGATCCACTCGATTTCCTGCATCGCAGTCTCCCGCCCCAGCGGACACACATCCGCACGGTCCAGATACCTTCCGCACAGATGGACCATGTACCACCTGCCATCCGGCGTCTCCACGAAATTCCCGTGTCCGGATTTTTTGAGCGTTGTGTCCTTCTCCCATGCAGTGATCAGAGGATCATATGGTGATACTTCATATGGACCCCATAGATTTTCCGAACGCGCCACTGTAATCGAATGATGCCTGCCCGTTCCTCCGACCGCTGTGAGAAGATAGTACCATCCGTCCTTTTTCAGAAGATGAGGGCCTTCGCATCCTCCCCGTGGACTTCCGGGAAAGATCACCTCTGATTTCCCGATCATACCTTTTTCAAAATCAAATTCCTGCAGGATCAGCCCGTTGAATTTCCTGTGTCCGTCCAGCGGACGCGGATCCCACATCGGATTGACTACATAGTGCCTTCCGGCCTCATGATACATGGCAGGATCAAAACCGGACGCATTTACAAAGACCGGCTCACTCCACGGCCCCTCGATCTTCTCCGCAGTAATAACATAATTTTTCACATCTTTGAAATAACCGTCAATCTGTTTTGCTATCGTATACATGAGATAAAAGCGTTCCCCGTCATATGTAAGCGCCGGCGCCCACACTCCCGCTGAATCCGGTATTCCCCTTAAATTGATTCCGTGAAGGATCCCACCTCTTGAGCTCCAGTGTACCAGATCATCCGATTCGTACAGAGATACACCTGGATACCACTCAAATGTAGATGTGATCAGATAATATTTTCCCTTAGCCCTGCAGATACACGGATCCGGATGGAACCCCTGCAGGATTGGATTTGTTACTTTTGCCATTCTTTTCCCTCCTAAAACAAACTCTTCTTCATACAGCATACGATACCGTCAAATGCTTTTATTCCGCACAGGCGCATTTTCCCGCCGGAGATGTTGACAGCGATATCATCTCTTTTCAGACTCCACTGCAGATCGTACCCCTGCACATCCAGTTCATATTCACCGGGGCAGTCATCAAACGTGTGCACAATGACCAGTTCTCTGTCTTCCCATGTCCGTCTGACGAACTGCCATCCTGTCGGTTCTTTATAGCTTTGGTCGGTAAAAGTCTCGATACTGCTTCGGCCATCCCTGATAATATCCGCCGCGTCTCTGTATAACTCTATGGCACGGACAACAAGATTTTTCTGATGTTCCGAAAGCTCATGAATCTTTCCGGAAATGCACATCCTTCCGAGGAACGCGCTGCTCAGTTTGTAATAGATCAGGGCATCCGGGAATTCCGGCTGGATTACCGCCCAGATCTGACTTTGGCATACAGGGATCATCCTGTGCATATTCGCCGCGATCAGCGGGATGTTCAGTGACTCATGGGCATCTGAAAATGACGACATATCTGATAACCGGAGAAAAGATGCGGTCAGACGGTGTCCCCCGGCTGAACAGTTTTCGATCAGAAGACCCGGTATTTTATTTTTCAGGCTTCTGAAATACTTCTGAGTAGCCTGAACACTCTCGTACAGAGCTGCCCCGAAAGATTCTCTGCCCTCCGGGCCTATTCCCAGATTGTCATTATAATCAATTTTTATATAATCAAATCCATTTTCTTTCAGGAAGCCCAAAACCCGTTCGTCCAGATAGTCCCACACTTCCGGTTTCAGCATATTCAGGAATCTTCTGTTGCCAGCCGTGATCGGATAGCCGTCACGGGAAAAGAGCATATCCTCTCGTCCGAACATCTCCGAAGCCCTTCCGCAGTCCTCCGGCTCAAACCAGATGCCTGCCTTCATTCCCCTGTCATGAATGTAATCAACCAGTTTTTTGATTCCCTGTGGAAAAAGGCTGGGATTGTATTTCCAGTCCCCGTGTTCAATGCTCCAGTTTGCGTTCTCTTCTGTACTTTTCTTGTACCATCCCGCATCGATAACGAAATACTTTACTCCCATAGGAGCCGCGGTGTCTGCAAGCTTTCTGAGCAGTTTATCTTCAGGATTGCCCCAGGTGGTACAGAACTCATTAAAAATTACAGGCAGTTCTTTTTCTTCAGGTTGGATGGAGAGATGATTCTGTATTGTTCCGGTGATTCGCTGGCAGAGTTCATCGATATCTCCCGCGCATACAGAAACAATCGCTTCCGGAGCCTCAAAACATTCTCCCGGTTCAAGATTTTTGATCCAGTGTCCCTTTTCCCTGTCAGCAATCCCTCCTGAAACAGATAATGCGTCATCGATACGGTATGCTTCCATCTGCCATGAACTTCCCACAGTCAGCTGAGCTCCCCAGCATACCTTGTTCTTTTTATCCTCAATTCCGATAAATGGGAAGTATTCTCTGTTCGGCATACTTCCCACCTGACCAAAACGGATCCCGTTTGCACCGGAAGGCTTCCAGGACGGCTCCAGCTGATATTCCTCTACCGGACGGCTTACCAGTCTCCCTTCATTAGCCCATGTGCTCCTGATCTGATAAAGATACATTGTGTCCGCAGCCACACCTTTTTCAAACGGTGTAATTCCGCCCAATGTGAAACTGCTGAACATTTCCAGTGATATGTTCCGATCGCTTTGATTCCATATTTTACTGAAGACTCTCAGAGCCTGATCTTCACAGCCAAATATGACATGATGCTCATATTGAATGCCTCGCCTGTCAGAAAGGTATGTAATGATCCTTTTTTCCCCGTCCGTTTCCTCCACGTGCTGTCCTGCATACTCCATTCGGGTTACGGTTCCCGAGAACCGCATGGATCTTCCCTGGGAATAGTTAAAAGGATAATCATCCCCGATCAGTTTGACCTGGATCAAAGGCTCAATATCGGCACACTTTTCGGAAATCATATCCATTCCGTCCGGTACCAGCAGCATCCCGACACATTCGTATCCTTTTCTGTTTTTGCCTTTCTGATAAATAATCCGCATATCCCCCATCTGATACTGAGATATTATTTCATGCATTGTCTTCCTTCTCCTGAACGTATATCATATTTCTAACTTCAAGCTCTACAGATTCATCTGTTACCAGCAGCTCATCCAGAGAGCTGAAACCTGTAAGTGTTATATTCTCCAGTATAATCCGGCAGGGTTCACCGTTCCCCTTAAAAACCGATTTATTCTTCACTCCCGAAATACTCACGTTTTTCAGTTTGATATCCCGGAGCGGCCGGTTATTCTGCATCAATTCTTCCTTCCCGTACTGATAGGAAAATAAAGTCCGCACATCTGAGATCACAGAATTCTCAATTCTGATGCTGCCACCGTCATTCCGTATGGTATCCGGACGGATCGCATAATATTTAAACACTGCATGAGTATCAAATGTATTCTCTGAAATATGGGGATAATGTCCCGGTCCCTCAAACACGCACCTGTCAAATACAATATCGTGTCCTCCGAGTCGCATCGCATTACAGGCTGTATTGATATAGCAGTTTTCCACCAGCAGATTCTCCACGTCATATCCCGCGAAACAGTCATCTCCTGTCTCAAATCTGCTGTCCTTCACAGAAACATCCGTACAGTGATGCAGATCAAGGCCGTCATGTCCGGCCAGTACCGTGATGTCTCTGACGGATACATTGCGGCAGCTGTCCAGCTGATGGGACCAGTTTGCACTGTTTATGAATGTATACCCTTCAAGCCGAACATTCTCACAGCCGCTCAGAATGATTCCCATGGGCCCGCGAAAATGCTCCTCTCCGTTCTGATCCCTGCAGTCCTGTCCGTCGATCCAGGAGTCTTTTTCTCCTGTGACAGATACATTTTTCTCCCCGAAAGCACAGATGATCCCATAGATATAGTATTTCGGCAGATTCCACAGCCTGATATAGTGTTCGTCATTCAGGTACCCCAGCGTAGACGGCACATGGAAATCGCTGTAATCGCTGTAATTTCTGCTTCCGTACACTTTTGCTCCGCTCTCAAGGTGCAGTTCCATATCAGAATACAGACGGATGCTCCCGATATAGTACTCTCCCTTTGGGAAAATAATCCTTCCGCCCCCGCTCTTCCTGCATATTTCAATTACATTCTGCACAGCCTCCGTCTGCAGTTCTTTCCTGCCAGCCTCTACGCCGTACTCCGTGACACGATATTCTCTCTTTCCATCGCTTTCCATTTATTTCACCTCTGATAAAAAATAATGGATCGCATCGGCCGCCCCGTCTTCATCGTTGGTACCGGTCACATAATATGCCGCTCTTTTCACGCCGGGATCGGCATTGCCCATAGCAACGCCCACTCCTGCCTTTGCAATCATCTCTTTATCATTTTCATTGTCGCCGATACACATTACATCACTTATGGGAGTACCAAGATAGTCCGCTGCCGCCTTCACGCCGAGCCATTTTGTACAGCCCGCAGAATTAATATCCACAAAATGCGTATCAGACTTCGCGATATGAAGATTTCCGAATGCTTCCAGATCCTCTCTGAGCCTCTGAAAATTGACCTCTCCCAGTTCTTTAACTGCCCCCTTCAGGATCTGTCCTTCCAGCCGTTTTACTTCCGCCCGAAATTCCAAAGGGTTGGTACGGATGATATAATCTCCCCGCAGACTGCCCTTCCTGACTGCATCCGCCATTTTCCCTTCCAACGGCTTATTGGTCAGGTTAAAATCAACTCCTGCGAAAAATACCTGACTGTCATATTTTACCGCAGTCTCAAGGATCTCTTCCACCATATCCGGCTTAAGTTCTGACCGCCTGATTTCTTTCCCATCTGCATACACCAGCGCCCCATTCATACAGATACAGCTCTTCGCCAGATCCAGCCGGTCCAACAGTTCCTTAAGCCCCGGCAGCGACCGTCCGGAAGCGAGGAAGACCTTCACCCCTCTCTCCCGGGCGAAGGCCACTGCCTGCCTCGTCCTGTCAGTCAGTTCTTTCCTGCTGTTCAGTATGGTTCCGTCAATGTCCAGGCAGAGAAGTTTTACTGCCATTTCCGTTCTTCCTTCCCTCATCTTTTTCAGATGAATGTTTTATTTTTCCACAGATTTTACCAGATCAGGAAATCTTTACCCAGCAGTCTTAACACTGCTTCAATAAAGAAGTAATCTCCGTAAATGATCGGCATATGTCTGTCGCTCTCACTGTGGTATGCGCCGGACCCCATCTGTACAATCGAATCATAATCCGGATCCCAGTTACAGAACTTCTCGTCCGTTGCTTTAAGGATCTTCAAGGCAGATTCCAGATAGAATTCTTTCTCCAGCTCAGGCACGTGTTTCGCGATTTCCAGCATTCCGCAGGCAGCGCACACACCGGCTGTGGAATCCCAGTACACCGGTTCTTTCGGAGCCCTGAAGTCGATCAGCGCCACATGATCTGTCCGGTCCGTCTGCGCAATAAAGTAATTTGCCACTCTTTTTGCCGTATCCAGATACTCTTCTTTTCCGGTATGCGCATAGCTGAGCACGAATCCATATATTGCCCACGACTGCCCTCTGGACCATGAAGAACCGGAAGCATATCCCTGTCCTCCGGGCGTCTCCATAAGCTCACCGTTTTCCGGATTCAGTACGATAATATGGTTGCAGGATCCGTCCTCCCGAACCGTATATTTCATCACCGTGTCCGCGTGATCCATGGCAACATATTCAAACCTCGGATCTCCCAGCACATCCCGCGCCCAGTAAAGAAGAGGGATGTTCATCATACTGTCTACGATCACCCAGCCGGAGCGGTCCCTGTTCCAGGAACGGATAAACTTTCCTCTGGGATTATATCTTCCTGCCAGCAGATGAGCCGCGTGAAGTGCCCGCGCTTTTGAGCGTTCGTCTCCTGTCAGACGGTAATCTGCCACAGCGGAATGGAGCCACATAAATCCCACGTCATGGTGAAGACCGGTATAGATGTCAAATGCCCGGTCCAGTTTCCCTTCCGCTCCGCGGGCAGCCGCGCGGTATTTTTCGTCTCCTCCGGCATGGTACATCTGCCAGAGCATCCCCGGCCAGAAACCGTTGGTCCACCAGACGATGTCTGTCTCGGCCTTGTCTTCCCTGTATACGCCATTCTCTGCAATATAGGGGATCCGGCTTCCGATCCGGTCGCACTCCGCAGACATTTTCACACATATCCTGTCATAAGTCTCCGTAACCCATTTTTTATCTGATTCTTTTAACAACTCTAACATACCTGTCTCCTTTTCTTACTCTGCTTTTTCTGTACGGCGCAGCCGTCATGCTGCACCTGCCCCGTCATTATGCCGCGTGGTTACAGTACCTGCACTGTCTCATCCAGCCGTCCGGGTGTCACATGATATTCTGCTGCCGCCTCTTTAAGGAGGGGCAGACAGTCTTTCTCTCTTCCCGCATTCCTGTATGATCTTGCAAGGAGATACTGAAGATATCCTTTCATCCGATTCTGATGGAGCGGCACTTCCTTTTCAAGTTCCGCAATGTATGCGTCCGACTTCCCGAATATGATATCGTAATGTCTCCGGTATTTCGCCGCAATCTCTTCGCTTAATACTTCCTCCATCTTTTCTGTAATGGTACGCACTTTTTTCGGATCTTTCTGCACCATATAGTATCGGAATCCGCGGATAAGCAGATCACCTTTCTGCGCATCGCTGATCCGGTTCTTCATCATCCTGTTGAATGTCTCGGTCACATTTTTTGTATCCTGCTGCTCCATATAGGCGGTAAGTTTCAGACTGTCGCGCACATACTCTGAAAACATGGACATCATGCCTTTTGAGTCCACTTCCCTGAAAAACTCCGGATAATTCCGTGTCATCAGCGCCGAATAGGTCCGGCTGAACACACGTTTTCTGATCCATGCATTTGCAAGGGCAGAGATCAGGACGATCAGCAGGATCAGCACAATGATAAGGATCGGATGAATCATGATAACACCTCCCTGTAAAAAATGATAAGAAAAGGGCGGGGAAGCCGCGGAACCAGCAGTACCGCCTCTTCTCCGCCCAAACCGGAATATTATCCGCAGATACCCAGAACTGTAAGTACCACAGAGATCACAAACATGAACACAAGTACACGCATCGGTCTGTTCTTCTTACGCAGATAAGCAAACGCTCCGAGCGTCAGTGTCAACGGAAGCAGTCCCGGAAGGATCTGGTCCAGTACACTCTGCAGATTGAAAGTCGTACCGCCGAGATCTGCAACAAGCGTTGTCTTAAAGCTTACATACTGTGCTGTCATAGCGCCGATCATTGTAAGGCCGAGCACGGAAAATCCTTTTGTGAACGCCTTGATCGTACCGGATTCCAGCATCTTTGCAATATATGTGCTTCCAAGTTTCAGACCGTATGTAGCACAGAAATAGCGGATCAGCACATTCGGCACATTATAGATGACTGCAAAGAGGATCGGTCCGAGCCATGATCCTGCCTGTGAGAATCCCAGAGCCACACCTGTCGCCACAATACGCAGCACTCCTGAGTACACCGAATCACCGATTCCTGCGAACGGTCCCATAAGAGCAACCTTGATCGATTCGATCGTCTCGTCATCGAACGGTTTTCCGGCATCCAGACATGCCTTTCTCTCTTCTTCCATAGCGATGACCAGAGAGAAGATAAATGGTGACACGCCCGGTGTCGTATTGAAGAATCCCTGGTGTCTTGCCATTGCATTGTAGAATTCATCAGTTTCTTTTCCGTAGATCTTCTCCAGATACGGAATAAGCACCCAGCTGAATGTGATACCCTGCTGTTTTGTGTAAGAGGTACAGAACATCAGCCACATAGTCCTCCAGAATACGGACCATACAAGTTTTTTCTGCTCACGGTTCAGTTTTGTCTTCAGACCGCCTGCCGCGGGAGCTGCTACTGTATTAACATCAGTCATTGAAAAAGTCCTCACTTTCATCCATAGTTTTTGCTGCAATCTTCATGCTCTCTTTTTCTTTGATCTTTCTGAGTTCACTGAAGATCACAAGAGCCGCAATGATCGCCCCCAGAAATGCGATCTGTGTAAGGGAAAGAATCTTCGTCGGTGTTGTCGTAAGCTGGATTGCCGCATCTTTTGCAGCTTCCGTGATTGTTCCTGCTGTCGTTGCATTATAGAGGAAGAACGCGCCCAGACCAAATCCGAGGAAATAGTACGGACATACTTCTTTGCTCCAGAGTGATTTCATAAGGAGCGCCATTCCGAGTGCCGGAAGCATTGTAGACGCAACGGTCATAGATGCCTGTACCCAGTCGGGAATAACCTCGACAAAAGCCTGGATTACATCGGTTCCCAACAGTACACAGAGGAATCCGAGAAGGAAATAACAGATATGGAACATCGCAAACTGCGCGATCCACAGAGCTTTAAAGGATCCGAGCTTTTTGTCTCTTGTGAGCTGCTCGAACTTCGGAACAAGTGCAGTAACAACAACTTTCATTGCGGAGTAAAGCAGTGTTCCCAGAGCCGCAAGCGGTACGGCAAGCATAACCGCCGTTGCCAGATCCTCGCCTAACAGCATCGCGAATGCGCCGCCAAAAATAGCTCCCATTGTAAAGTCTGTCGGCATGACACCTCCCAGGCTTACATTTCCGAGAAATACAAGTTCAAGCTGGGCTCCGAGGACGATTCCCTCTGTCGGATGTCCGAGCAGAGCTCCCAGCAAAGCAACGATAAAGATCGGTCTGGAGAGCATCGTATTGCCCCACCAGTCAATAAATTTAGCAAACGCAAGCACAAAGCCTACGATCAAAGCATTCATCAGCATATTATTTTCCCTCCATCAGTTTCATAAAATCTTCTCTCGGATCACTCGGCAGAGGCTGGTAGATAATCTCTATCCCCATGTCGTGGATCTCGCGCACGGTCTCCATATCTTCCTGTGTAAGATATACCGTCTCCGTAATCTTTTTCTTGTCGGCGAGACTGCCGCCGATGCGTCCGTAATTGGCGATATTGAGCACCGGTTTTTCTCCTATGCCTTTCAGGACATCCCGTAAGTCCTGCGGGTTGTTGGATATAACCAGAATTTTCATACTCTCCGACCGCGGGTCGTTGATAATCCCCTGCGCCTTTGCGACCGGAAGGATCGCCGCCTTTATTCCTGCCGGAGCTGCCATCTTAAGCGCTCCCGCCTGCAGTTCATTCGCGGCAATAGCATCATTTGCCACAATGATCCTTGTAACGGCAAGCTGTTTGGACCACATCACTGCAACCTGACCGTGTATCAGACGGTCATCCACACGTAACATTGAAATCATTTGTGATTCCCTCCCTTTCTTTTCCTTTTTTCTTTTATCTGGAACAAAGCGGTGGTTCTTTCACCGCTGAATCCACCTGTTATCACATTAGAAAAAATCTTCGTCTGCCCCTGTCTCCGGCTGAACCGGCTGAACCATCATCAGAGCCTCTCTGGACTCATCAATGATCTCTCCGATCTGTTCATCCGTGAGTGCTCCAGGTGTAAGCAGTATGTTTATCACCAGTCCCATATTCATCCCTGCCAGAACTTTTACATTAGGATATCCGGTAAGCATTGTCATGCCGTTACATACGCTCCCGCCAAACAGGTCGGTAATGATGATGTACTGTGTATCCGGATTTTCTTTCACCAGTGCTTCCACCTTGTCAACCATAGGTTGATAATGCTCTCCTGGCATCATGCCCATACAGCTTAAGTCCTCATTCTGTCCCGCTATCATCTGCACGGAATGCATCATCCCCTCCGAAAGTCTGCCGTGCGTTGCAAGGATCACTTTCTTATCAGTCATCTTCCCTCTCCTCTCCTCATACTATAATTCTCCAGCAGTTCCAAATAAAAAGGCACTGCCGATCTCTTCATCGACAATGCCATCTTACAAAACCTCTTGATCTTTCTCTATAATTTCCGCCAAACCTCTAAAAACTTCACCGGGATATGTTAAATAATCTCCTGCTTTTCTGTTTCTTCCCTGCGAAACACCGGATACCGGATTGTAACTACCGTGCCGATTCCCTTTTCACTCGCCACCTGTATTCCGTACCCGCTCCCGTATGCTTTTCTCAGCCGTTCCGCAGTATTCCTGACACCAATATGAAGCCTGCCGTCACTGTACTGCGACTCTTCCTCAGACTCTATGGTTTTCCTTAATTCTTCTGTCCGCTTTTCATCCATCCCGACACCGTCGTCCATCACGGTCACCTCCAGGCAGTCTTCATTTGCCATGGCGCTGATACTGATAATCCCGTCTCCCGCCTTGGGAAGAAGCCCGTGTTTGACTGCATTCTCTACCACAGGCTGAAGGCTCAGCTTCATGATACGGCAGTCTTTAAGACTCTCCGGCACGCTGATTTCCAGTGAAAAGCGTCTCTCATAACGCATTCGGAGCAGTTTGAAATATTCACTGATATTGTCCAGTTCATCCTTAAGCTCCACAGTGTCTCCTGTCTTTCCGATCAGATACCTGAGCTGTTTCGACAGACTCTCCACCATTTCCGCTGTCTCAGGATCATCATTACTGACCGCCTGCATCCGGATCACTTCCAGAGTATTATACAGATAGTGCGGCCGTATTTGTGTCTTGAGCATATCAAGCTCTGTCTCCCTCTGCTTCAGTTCACTGACATACACTCGCTGGATATAACTGTCCAGCTCCTCAGCCATCTGATTCAGACCGGCTGCCAGACTGCCGATCTCGTCCAGTTTCTCCGGCTCTACCCGCACTTTAAGGTTTCCGTTCTGTATCTCATTCATTCCCCGTATCAGCCTTCCCATAGGCTTGCGGATGCCTTTCAGGTAATTCCTGTACACAAGCAGAAGCGCCCCCGCGCTCACCATCAAGAATATCACAATATATATCTGTACCGCTTTCACATTCCTCAGAACTGCCTCCTCGCTGACTTCGACTTCCGCAGTCCATTCAGTCCCCGGTATCCGGAAATACACATAATAGTTCCCGTCCGCTTTTATATACTTCTGAGTTTCACCCTCTTTCATATTCGGTACCGGCACATCCTCCAGCATACGTCCGATATCTTCCGCATTATAGCTGTATACACATACTCTGTTTTCGTCCATGATCCGGAATATGCCTTCCTCATTTAATGAAATATCCGACGCCAGTTCAGAAATGTGGGAAAAATCTAAATCCAGATAAAGTGTACCAAGAGACAGACGGGTATCGCTGAACACTGTATTATCATTAAATTCCGAGATAAATGTCATAACCTGATTATCCGAACCGGCAAAATAATCATCCGGGTGTGATCCCGCCATGCGTATACTGTTTTTAAACCCGCTCGAATCTTCCATCTCCTCAGCCCAGCGCGCCTCGTCCATTACTTTCTGTGTGTTTTTTGTAGCATAGCTGAAATTTCCTCGATTATCAACAAAACATACGGTCCGTATCTTACTGTCCTCATCCACAAGATTCTGCATGACCATATTCATCGTCAGTTGCCTCTCCGCATCATCCGTATCTGCATTTTTCAGATAATCCGCCAGCATGACCCCGTCCGCAACGTCCTGATTGTAAATCTCGCCTGTCAGTCTACTGTATTCATCCAATGTCAGAGAAATATTATCACCGGCATACTGAATAAGATTATAGAGATTACGAAGCATGATATCCTCCGTATTTCCGGCAAACGCGCGGTACAGGACTGCAGTCGCGACCAGAATAGGTATCAGCCCGAGGCAGAGGAATGTCAGAGTCAGACGGAAAAATATACTGTCCCTTCTCTTCATCTCTCTGCCTCCCATTCTGCGGTCAGCGCTTCCGCCAGTTCTTCCACGGGAGTAGCTCCCCATAAGATTTCTCTGAGGATTTGATTAAAACTGTTCCTGAATCCTCCCGGCGTGTCCAGATTACTGATGATCCTGTCTGTAACTACGATATCATCATTGTACGCTTCAGATACAAGAACTGCCGTATCCGGTTCTCCCCCCTCCGTTTTCCGCTGTGTTACTGATCGGGCTGTCATCGTATTCAGAACACTTTCATAAACCCCGCCGGAATAAAAGAACTGGAGGAATTCCGACGCTGCTTCGTATTTGTCCGGATCAGACGCACAGCTCTCCGATATCCCCCAGCAGTTACTCAGATCCCTGACCGCATAAGTCGTCCCGCCCGGACCGGCCAGAAAAAAGAAGCCCAGTTTTAGTCCGGGATTCATTCCTCTTATCTGAGGAAGCATCCATGCGCCGGTATGAAGCATTGCCGCATCTCCCGCTGCAATTTCCTGCGCCGTCTCATTGTCAGACATTTCACGATATTCTTCTCCTATATATCCCTTCTCCGAAAGCTGCCTGAATGCCGACAGCATCTCCCTGGCTCTTTCCTCCGTCCATACGATTTCCTGGTTCTCATCGAGCATAAAGTTATCGAACAGATAATTTCCCCAGAACTCCATATGCCACAGATCTGCCCCGCCTACAGCGAGAGGGCTGTATCCGGCATTCTTTATCACCTCACAGCAATTCAGAAATTCTTCGTATGTTTTGGGAATATCGAGCCCCAACTGCTCAAAAATATCAAGATTACAGATAATCCCCCTGTTCATCTGATAAATCGGAACGTACTTGTCTCCTGCAAGCGCCGCCGGGTCGATCAGTTCTGTCACCTCATCCGGCATATCCGCCAGAAGCCCCGCATCCGAAATTTTCTGCGGTTCTCTCAGCTCCAGTACATCATAAAACTGATCCTGCGCATACAGGATTTTAAGCTGATCCGAGTACAGCCTGTTTTCCTGATTTCCCGGCGTATACAGCTCCACCGTTATCCCGGGATGTTCCTCCATAAACTGCTCTGCCACGTCTTCGAGACACGATTTCCAGTTTGCATCGCCGCTGGAATATACTACCCGCAGCTCTGTCTGCTCAACACTGGCAAGCTCCTCCTCCCCCTGTGCGCATCCCGAAAGCACCAGCAGTGCCAAAACGCCTGCGCCTGCTCGTTTTATTTGTTTTCTAAGATTTCTTCTCATCCTTTTTCCTGTACTCACTGGGACTCATGCCGTATTTCGCCTTAAAGTTTTCATTAAACTGCCGGACATTTTTATACCCTATCTCCATCGCGATCTGATAAGATTTCATATCCGTGCTGCGAAGAAGGATTTCCGCGCGGCTCATTCGCAGTTCTGTCAGATAGGTTTTGAAATTCTGTCCTATGTTCTTCTTAAAATAGCTGCTGAAATAATAGGGGTTCATGCTGAATACTTCCGCCATGGACTCCAGTGATAAATTCTCCCTGTAATGTTCCTCAAGATATGTTTTGATCCTCTTTATCTCTTGTGCCTGCTCGTTTCCGAATCCTTCTTTTACTTCCTGATCCACGCGGTCGAAATATTCTGTTACACAGCCGCAGGCAAGCCGGTAGAGCCCTTTTCGCCTGATCTCCATCTCAGTTTCCTCTTCCAGCCGCACAAAGGACTGCCCCAGAACCTGAAGTTTTATCAATTCTTTCGTCATATCGTGAACGAGCAGCACGCAACGGTTCGCTGCCGCAAAACGGCTGCCGTAATGCAGGTTGCGGATCACGGACAGGATATTACCCGTCTCATTTTTGTAATCTCCCTTTCCCTCAGAGAAACATACCAGCAGCCTTTTGAAATTGTTTTCGTAATCCTCCAGCGAATCGTTAAAGTCTCTCTGTACCCTATCATACCAGATAATATCTTCTTCTGTAAAATAATAAAGTTCCAGAGCAAAACGCGCGGTATCATACTCTAGCGCCAGCCGCGAAAAATCACTTATTCTTCCGCCTACGCCTGTCTTTACAGCATACTGTTCATAATTTCGGATCATCTGCAATATAGTATTAAGCTTCCGTTCCACGTCTTTCTCTGTCTCCGACGGATCCAACAGGAAAGTGAAATAACAGGTATTCATTTCCTTTTTCCCTACGAATCCCCATTTCCGTGCCCGCAGCTCGCTGTGTATCCGGTTAAAAACAGAAAAGCCGAATAACTCATTCAGGTTGGAGGTTCTCTCCGTATTTTTCAGAAATATCAGACGGATTCCCACTGTCACCATATCTTTGCCGCGAATATCTATATTAAGGTTCTTAAACTCCTCGTAAATCTGATCCTCATTAATGTTACCTTTCCGCCGCTTAACGACTTTCTGATACATATCTTCCGTTTCAACGGTCTCAAATATCTCCAACTTCTTCTCTTCCTGTAAACTGTTCAGCGCTTTTTCAATCGCCTGCAGAAGTTTTTCTTTCTCGATCGGCTTTAAGATATAATCCACAGCTCCATAGGTCACCGCGTCTTTTGCATAGGAAAACTCCTGATATCCGCTGATAAAGATTACTTTTAGCGGAAGTTTCCTCTCCGCAATGATCCGCAGCATATCAAGCCCTGTCATCTCCGGCATATTAATATCCGATATAATAAGATCAGGTCTTTTCTCATCGATCAGGCGCATCACTTCTTCGCCGGTGTGCGCCTCACCGACAATCTGAATGTTCAGTTTTTCCCAGTCGATCAGTTTTCTTAACCCTCTGAGGATGAGAAGCTCATCGTCGGCTAAAATGACCCTGCACTTTTTCTGAGACATAACATTTTCCCTCTTTTTCTCAATATGCCGGTTCCTCTTCCGGCTGCATCATACTTTCATTTCCATACACTTCGATCTGTGTCAATGCCGGGAACGGAGACGGATCATCTGCCTTGATCAGGTCAGACAGTCTCAGCCAGGTAACTGCTCTTCGCTTAATCTCAAACGTGTGCGGCTCGCTGCTCTTTTCCATATCCACAGTCTCTTTCGTGCCGTCGGAAAATGTAAAGGTAGCTTTTGTCCACCAGTTATCGTGCGGGAAATCCGCTCTTGTATACAGTACGATCTTGTCAAAATCTACCGCCCTGCCGAATTCCAGTGTCATCTCCGCCTTATCGTTCATGTTGATCCCCCAGGACTCATAAGGCCATGACCCGTGAGAATCGTTTGCAAGCACGCCGTCTATGGCGTTTCTTGCCGCAAATACAGATTCTCCTCTTGTTTCCACATTTGCCCAAGCGTGAGGGTAACATCCGTGTTCGCCATGCTGATCCAGCACATTTTTCGCCAGATTTCTGTAAACCTTTGTCTCATATGCTTCTGCACTTTTCAGCGTAAGATAATGGCGTTCTCCGGTAAACGATTTTTTATTGTAGGATTTCTTTTTTTCTGCAAACGGAATATCATATGTCATATCTCTCTGAGTAAGAAATACTATTGACTCATCCATTGTATCATCTACGCGGATTTTATAAAATCTGTTTTCTTCCGGAATCCGAAATTGAATACGATCGCCTTCTTCATAGATATCTTTAAATGCAAGAATCGCCTGCTTTTCTCCTGATGCACCTGCTTTTCTGCGTCCCATCCAGTCCGTGATGATAATTTCATACGGTTTTTCTTCTTTCTTTCCCTTTTCTTCTGCCCCGGCATACTCAGGCCAGGAACAGATAACGGAAAATTTGCCCTCCATACAGACCGGTCCGTAGCCATTCGGTACAATCAGGCTGTCACCCGTCTTTACTTCGGATTCTTCGATCCTTCCGCTTCCTTCGATCACAGTCAGATTAGCAAAAGGCGTGCGAAAATTATGTGTCCATTTTCCATGGATGTCATACTTCTCCACAGAATATTTATCGCATTTCACCAGATGCTCCATATCTGCGTTCTCCGTCTCCATCCTTTTGCGCTGATCCGGCGCCGGAACAAAAGGAGCCTTTATCACGTCCATACTCTCTTTCAGATGCAGCGTGCGGGGTTTCCCGTCCTCCAGACGGTCATAATCGTAAACGCGATATGTAACATCACTGGACTGCTGCGTTTCCAGTATAAAAGTCCCGCCTTTTATGGCGTGTACACAGCCCGGATCTATCTGAAAGAAATCGCCCTTATGTATCGGTATCTCACGCAGAAATTTCTTCCATTTCTTCGCCTCTATCATCTCCCTGACTTCCTCGGAATCAGCTGCATTATGCCCGATCACAATTGTTGCATCCTCGTCGCAGTCCACCACATACCAGCATTCTTTCTTTCCCAGTGATCCATTTGCATGGATACGGGCGTACTCATCATCCGGATGCACCTGTATGCTGAGGTCTTTCTCCGCATCAATCAGTTTTGTAAGAAGGGGAAATTCCTCTCCCAATTTTCCATCCTCATTGCCGAAGACTTCCGGATGCTCTTTCCATAGCATATCCAGTGTCTCTCCTTCATACTCTCCTGATATGATTGTGCTTCTTCCGTTTTCATGGGCGCTTATACTCCAGCTCTCCCCGATATGATCTGCAGAACACTGTTCACCGTATATTTCACGCAGCCTGCTTCCTCCCCATATCATTTTTCTGAAAAACGGTTTTAAAAATAAAAGTTCCGGCATATGCTCTCCTCCTGGTATTACAAATAAATCATTAATGTAAATAAAGTTAAAGCAGCGGCGTCGGTAAATAACCGACGCCGCTGCTTTATACATACTGATATTTAGTACATGATTCAATAAGAGAGAAAAAATGTCTAAAAAAAAGAGGTATATGTTCTTAAAAAACCGCTTATGTCCAACTAATCCTACGGCTGTTTTCCGATATACGCAAGGATTCCTCCGTCTACATACAGAATATGTCCATTTACAAAATCAGATGCGTCTGACGCGAGGAATACTGCCGGTCCCTGAAGGTCTTCCGGATTTCCCCATCTTGCAGCCGGAGTCTTGGAAACGATGAACTGGTCGAACGGGTGTCTGCTTCCGTCTGCCTGACGCTCGCGAAGCGGAGCTGTCTGCGGTGTAGCGATGTACCCGGGGCCGATACCGTTGCACTGAATGTTGTATTCGCCATACTCAGAGCAGATATTTCTTGTGAGCATTTTCAGACCGCCTTTTGCCGCTGCATACGCTGATACGGTTTCACGCCCAAGCTCGCTCATCATGGAGCAGATATTTATAATCTTTCCGTGTCCCTTCTCGATCATTCCAGGGATAACTGCTTTGGAAACAATAAACGGAGCGTTCAGGTCAACATCGATTACTTTGCGGAATTCTCCCGCTTCCATCTCAAGCATCGGTTTTCTCATAATGATACCTGCGTTATTTACAAGGATATCAATCACGCCGACTTCTTCTTTGATCTTAGCTACAAGAGCCTGTACCTGCTCTTCGTCTGTCACGTCGCATACATATCCGTGGGCCTCTATTCCCTTTTCTTTATAGGAAGCAATTCCCATATCTACTTTTTCCTGATTAATGTCATTAAAGCAGATAGTTGCTCCTGCCTCAGCAAATGCAGATGCGATGCCAAATCCGATTCCGTAGGATGCGCCTGTTACGAGTGCAATTTTGCCTTCCAGTGAAAAGTTTACCATTTTCTTTTTCTCCTTTATTCTTTTTATTTTTGTTTTAATTTAGTTTTATTTTTTCTAATCTGATTATCTTAAGTCTTTGTTGTCGATATTATCCATATCGCCGTAGTCCTGATTCTCTCCGCACATTCCCCAGATAAAAGTATATGCTTTGGAACCGCTTCCTGAGTGGATTGACCAGCTCGGAGAAATGACAGCCTCTTCATTGTGCATGATGATATGTCTTGTCTCCTGCGGCTCTCCCATGTAGTGTACAACAAAAGCATCGTCATCCATATCGAAGTACAGATAAACTTCCATGCGTCTGTCATGTGTGTGTGCCGGCATTGTATTCCATACGCTTCCCGGAAGGAGCTTTGTAAGACCCATAGCAAGCTGGCAGCTCTGTACCTGTCCCGTTACAATGTACTTGTTGATAATTCTGTGGTTGGAATCCTCAAGTGTTCCCATCTCCACTTTATTCTCATCTTTTACTATGACGACTCCGTCTTCCGGCTCTCCCTCAAGTTTAATATGTACGGTCGGATATTCTGTGTGTGCCGGGGCACTGTTCAGGTAAAACTTCGCCGGATTGGATGCATCTCGGCTCTCAAAGGAAATGTCCCTGGAGCCGCGTCCGATGTACATTCCGTCCCGTGCCTTGATTTCGTATACACGTCCGTCAACGGTAACTACTCCGTCTCCGCCGATATTGATCAGGCCCATCTCTCTTCTCTGAAGAAAATACTCTGCCCTGAGCTCATCTCCTGCTGTCAGTTCAAGTTTTTCATTTACAGGAACTGCCGCTCCTGTAATAATACGGTCGATGTGGCTGTACACAAGATTGATCTTGTCTGCCTGAAACAGGTTCTGGATCAGGAACTCCTCCCGGAGTCTTTCTGTTGTGTAATGCTTCACGTCTTTCGGTGAAGCTGCTGTCCTTACTTCCATGATGTTTCTCCTTTCATTCTTAAGTACTGTTTTTATGTTCTGGTTGTAGTATAGCATTCGCTTTATTCCATTTCCTGTCTTTTTTTGATGTAAATATTGAATATTTTGAACACTCCGATTATAATTATAGTAAATCTTATCTCATAGGAGTTTTTTTGTATTATGAAGGCATCTGCTTCCTGTAAAGAATCCATGAAAAGTTGTATGGACAGCCGTTCTTTCGCATTCGCACATCTGTACAACGACGAAAAAGCCATGGATATGCATATCCATGACTGTTATGAAATCTATTATTCTATATCCGGTGGAAAACAGTTTCTCATTGACAACTGTTTCTATGATATTCAGCCGGGCGATATTTTCATGATCAACCAGTTTGAAAGTCATTATCTCTCTCAGATTGACAGACAGACACACGAAAGGATTATCGTCTCCATCAATCCAGAATATCTGAGGCAGATATCCACTGAAGCTACCGATCTTGATCGATGCTTTCAGTTCCGTGAAACAGAGATGCCCCACAGGCTCCATCTTTCTGCTGAAGAACAGCGCCGCTTTCTGTATTACATTCACAAATTTCCTGACAATGCCGGACTCGGCGAAGACATTCTGGACAAAGCTGTATTTCTGGAACTGATGGTTTTTCTGAACAGAGCATTTGAGAAACGCTGTCATAACAAGACAGCAGACACAGACAACAGAACCTCTGCCTGTCACACTCAGGTGGATGAAATACTTTCTTACATTAATACCCATATTCAGGATGATCTGTCCCTTGACAGCCTGTCCTCGTATTTTTATCTGAGCAGTTCATATATTTGCAGGATCTTCAAAGCAGCAACAGGTACCACCATCAATAAGTACATCACTGCCAAGAGAATCACTCTGTCCAAGTCCCTGCTCAGCCAAGGGCTTTCTGTCAATGAGGCGTGCGAGGTATGCGGATTCAATGATTACAGCAACTTCCTTAAGGCATTTACAAAAGCTGTAGGAATTTCTCCGAAAAAATATGCGCAGTTTACCTCTTAGTATCTTTCCTGCCGATTATGGGCAGAGTTCTTCCTCAATCTGCCCTTTTATCTCTAAAACATAATCTGCCAGCTGCCGTATCCTGTCATTCTCCATCCTGCTGACAGGAGCAGAAATACTGAACGCATATTTCACTCTTCCGGTATATTCTTTCAGACTGACTGCAATACAGCGCACGCCGTCTTCGTTTTCTTCATTATCAAGTGCATATCCCCGTTCCCTGATCCCTGCAAGTTCCTTTTTAAATGTCTGAAAATCTGTAATAGTATGCGATGTAAGGGGAACAATGCTGCTCCTGTTCCAGAGCTCCTCAACCTCCTGTTCATCCATACAGGCAGCTATAGCTTTTCCCACACCGGAACAATACAGCGGTATTCTGCTTCCGATCCGTGATACCATTTGTATCCCGTTACGATACGATTCCACTTTATCGATATATACTGCATCAACACCCTCTCTCTCTACAAAATGGACTGTCTCATTAGTCAGTTCCATCAGCCTGCGCAGATACGGACGAACAACCTGTACAATATCCATATGCTTCATTACCTTATTTGCCATATCCACGATTTTCAGAGACGGTTCATATCTTCCGGTTTTCTCATTCTGCCTCGCATATCCCATATATACAAGAGAATTCAGTACACGATGCGCAGTACTTTTATTCAATCCCAAAGCACTGCTCACCTCCATTACTGCAGCACTTCCTTTTAAAGCAAGCAACTCCAGAGCGCCAAACAGACGATCCGCAACCTGGATCGGATTCTTTTCTTCCATATTCTTGTTCTTCCATTCTTCATATTGTAGTTTCGTATTATGAAACACATTTTACCACACCTTCCATTTCCATTCAACATTAAAAACATTAGATAAATACTGAAGATTTTTAATTTTTCTCTTGACTTTTAAAATTTGACTAGTATACTTGTACGCATAAAGATCCATATTATAAAACATTATTTCATAATATGAAACGAAAGGAGAATAAAATGAACGAAATATTAAAACAGATCGAACAGATTGGAATCGTTCCCGTTGTCGTCCTAAATGACGCAAAAGACGCAGAGCCACTTGCTCAGGCTCTTTGCGATGGCGGTCTTCCATGCGCAGAAGTCACTTTCCGCACAGATGCAGCCGAGGAGTCTATCAAAATTATGTCGGAGAAATTCCCGAATATGCTGGTAGGTGCAGGAACTGTTCTGACAACGGAGCAGGTTGACCGCGCGGTTGCCGCAGGAGCAAAGTTCATCGTAAGCCCCGGGCTTAACCCGGAAGTCGTTAAATACTGTGTAGATAAAGAGATCCTCATCACACCCGGATGCGCGAATCCAAGCGATGTTGAGCAAGCCATAGAGAACGGTCTTGAAGTCGTAAAGTTCTTCCCGGCAGAGCAGGCTGGAGGACTTTCTTACATCAAAGCAATTGCCGCTCCATATGTAGGAATGAAGTTCATGCCCACAGGCGGTATCAACCCAAAGAACGTCAGAGACTATCTTGCATATGACCGGATTCTTGCCTGCGGCGGAAGCTGGATGGTAAAAGGGGATCTTGTAAAGGCGGGAGAGTTCGACAAGATCAGAGAACTTGTAAAAGAAGCTGTTGAGATTGTAAAAGAAAGCAGAGGTAAATAAGAATGAAAAAGAAAGTAATCACATTTGGTGAAATTATGTTAAGACTTGCTCCGGAAGGATACTACCGTTTTGTGCAGGCTGACTCCTTCGGAGCTACATACGGCGGCGGCGAGGCAAACGTGGCTGTTTCCCTTGCAAATTACGGATTTGACGCAAAATTTGTCACAAAGCTTCCGAAGCATGAGATTGGACAGGCAGCTGTAAACGCACTGAGAAAATACGGTGTCGACACATCCTATATCGCGCGCGGCGGCGACAGAGTGGGCATCTACTTCCTTGAGAAGGGAGCTTCCCAGCGTCCGTCCAAGGTCATCTACGACCGTGCCGGATCTTCCATTGCTACATCTTCCGCATCAGACTTTAACTGGGAAGAAATCTTTGACGGCGCAGAGTGGTTCCACTTCACAGGTATCACACCAGCACTTAACGACCAGGTCGCAGCAATCTGTCTTGAGGCGTGCAAAGCTGCAAAAAGAGCCGGCGTTACGATCTCCTGCGACTTAAACTATAGAAACAAACTGTGGTCCAAGGAAAAAGCCGGGCAGGTAATGGGAGAACTGTGCAAATATGTCGACGTATGCATTGCCAATGAGGAAGATGCATCTGACGTATTCGGTATTAATGCTGCCAACACAGATGTTACAAAAGGTGAAGTCAATCATGAAGGGTATAAAGACGTTGCCAGACAGCTCGCAGAACGATTCGGATTTTCCAAAGTTGCCATTACACTGCGCGAATCTATTTCTGCAAATGATAATAAATGGTCTGCCATGCTCTATGATGGAAGCGACTATTACTTCAGCAAGAAATATACAATGCACATTGTTGATCGCGTAGGAGGCGGAGACAGCTTCGGCGGTGGTCTGATCTGTGCATGCCTAAATGGATATGATGCCCAGACAACTATTGAATTCGCAGTTGCGGCTTCCTGCCTGAAACATTCCATCGAAGGGGACTTCAACATGGTATCTATGGATGAAGTTCTTAAGCTGGCAGGCGGGGATGGATCCGGACGTGTTCAGAGATAACTAGATGACGTTGTAATTATATATAAACCCATTTTTCCAGATGGAATGCTTTTTGCCATGAGGCATTCCTATAAAAAGAGAAAAAGATGGCTAACGACAACCATCTTGCTCTCCGTTCCATGTTATAATGGAACTATGCTAAAACAAGATTATTATAACGACTTTTTTGAAATTGGGCAACAAAAAATTAACTTCAGTTTCTTCGAATTGAATTTACCTGACGACGATCCAGTCTATACCCTGAAAAACGTGATGGAGGAATTAGAT
>ERZ1643246.1018-NODE-1018-length-32386-cov-6.719155_pt1 | contig 32386 bp, 32 predicted proteins | sample MGYA00579265_ERZ1643246 | MGnify/ENA primary metagenome ERZ1643246 (study PRJEB29033, sample SAMEA4952261) | chicken gut metagenome | biome: Broiler Chicken; feature: Gastrointestinal Tract; material: Caecum | place: Ireland | collected 2018 | study: Broiler...
AAGGCACTTTCTGAATTTCATCGAGAAAAATATACGTGATTTTTCCGCTGACCAGGCATTCTTTCAGATACTGATGGAGCTTCTTGTATTCCAGCAGATCTTCGTACTCCAGTTCCTCAAAGTTAACGGAAACGATTTGTTCCTGTGTGACCCCGTTTTCCTTCAGCCATTGCTGAAACTGCATCAAAAGTGTAGATTTTCCGCAATGCCGGATACCTGTGACCACTTTGATTACCTGTTCATCTTTCCAATTGATGAGCTGATCTAAATATTCTTTCCGTTGTACCAATGAAAATCACCTCCCCGTTAGTGTTCTCATTTTGGCACAGATTGTTCTCATCATCAATATCGTGTTCCTATTTCGGAACAATAATATCTTGACGGTAAAATCATGGACTGAAAACATGCCGTTATTCAGCCGCCCAGTTCCACCATCCGATGGATACACCTTCCGGCTTCCTCCATGATCCGATCCGGCAGCAGGATCTCCTCTCTGCCGGTTCCCAGAAGCGCCTGGTACATATCCACCAGCGTGGTCAGCTTCATGTCGCCGCAGGTCAGCGCCGGGGACAGCGGGTAAAACTGTTTCTCCGGGCACGCAAACTGCAGGTGTTCCACGATGCTGTTCTCCGTTCCGATGATAAACTCCCGGGCGTCGGATTTCTCGGCGAAGTCCATGATGCCCGTGGTGGATCCCACATAATCCGCTTCCCCGGTTACCTCAGGGCTGCACTCCGGGTGCACCAGCAGCAGCGCGCCGGGATGGGACGCTTTTGCCCTTCGCACATCAGCCCCGGAGACTTCCATATGTCTCGGACAGCCGCCGTTCCAGAAAGCGAAGGTCTTTTCCGGGAGCCTTTCTGCCACATATCTGCCCAGATTCGGATCCGGGATAAAGAGAATCTTGTCATTTTCCAGAGCGCCGCAGATCTGCAGGGCACTGGAACTGGTCACGCAGACATCGCTCTCGGTCTTCAGCTCCGCCGTCGTGTTGATATAGGCCACGACTGTATAGCCGGGGTACTGCGCCTTCAGCTTCCGCAATGTCGCCACATCCATCTGCTCGGCCATGGGACATCCCGCCAGCGGGTTTGCCAGCAAAACCTTTTTTCCCGGATTCAGGATCTTGCAGGTCTCCGCCATAAAGCGCACGCCGCACATGAGCACGCCCTTCTGGGGCACCTTCGCGGCCTCCAGACTCAGCCCGTAAGAATCCCCAACGAAATCCGCCACCTCCAGAACCGCCTGGCTCTGGTAGGCGTGTGCCAGAATACAGATGTCCTTCTCCTTTTTCAGCCGCAGGATCTCCTGCTGCATCTTTTGTACTGTCATCGCTGTCTCCTCTTTTTCTACAGATTGCAAAAGCGTCACTCTGCTGTCTATCAGCGCTCCGAAGCCGCCTGCTCCCATGGCTGCAGGGGCACCAGAAACCCCGCCTGTTCCAGCGCCTGGCCGATCTGATCCAGGCGGCCAGCACTGGCCGCCTCCACCAGATGATAGTGGTATCCGTCGGTCGCCGTGGACAGGAACGTGGATGGCGCATCCTCCAGAGCCTTCAGAAATTCCCGCACATCCTGGCGGCAGCGGATATCCAGATCCGCGGTCATTCGCCCGTAAACCCGATGGCTGATGCTGATGTTCTTGACCCAGCCACCGTGATCCACGATCAGATCCAACTCCTCCTCCGTCTGATCCGGGCGATGGCGCACCTTAAATTCCCGGATACTCCCGGCCCCATCCTGCTGCATGACATATCCCCGGTAGGTGGAAATGATATGGGGATGGGATGCCCGGATAACCGCCAGATCCTGCACGATGACCTGACGGCTGACCCCGAACCGGGCCGCCAGATCCCGGGCCGCCACCGGCTCCGCGGCCTCTGACAGGATTTCCAGAATGTTTTCACGCCGCTCCGCTGTGGTCATAACGCCGCCTCCTTATCCGATGTCTCACCCGCATCCAGCGGACGCAGATGCTTCATGGAGAGATCCAAAATCGGAGCTGAGTGGGTCAGCGCGCCGCTGGACACATAGTCCACACCGATGTCCTTCAACCGTCTGATATTTTCCCGTGTCACATTCCCGGAGCACTCCACCTCGGCCCGGCCGGCAATGAACTGTACCGCCTCCTTCATGGCCTCGTCGCTCATATTGTCCAGCATGATGATGTCGGCGCCGGCCTCCACTGCCTCTCTGACCTGATCCAACGTCTCCACTTCCACCTCAATCTTTCGCACAAAAGGCGCATAGGCCCGGGCCATCTTTACCGCCTGAGCCACACCGCCCGCCGCTCCGATATGGTTGTCCTTCAGCAGCACGCCGTCGGAGAGGCCGGTTCTGTGATTGGCGCCTCCCCCCACCCGCACCGCGTACTTTTCAAAAATACGGTTGTTTGGGCTGGTCTTTCTCGTATCCAGCAGCGTGATTCCCGTCCCTTCCAGAAGGGAAGCCATCTCCCTGGTGTAGGTGGCGATACCGCTCATACGCTGGAGATAGTTCAGCGCCACCCGCTCCCCGGAGAGCAGCACGCGGATATCTCCCCGCAGCACAGCCAGCTTCTGCCCCTTGCGTATCTCGTCTCCATCCTTACAGAAAAAGGTTATCTCGGTCTTCTCGTCCAGCAGTGTGAACACCCGGGCGTAGATATCCAGCCCGGCAATCACGCCGTCCTCCTTGGCAATCAGATCCACCGTTCCCGGACACGCCTCAGGCATAACAGCGTTGGTGGAGACATCCTCCCCGGGAATATCCTCCCGCAGGGCCTGCAGAATCAGATCATCGGCATTCAGTTTTCGGCTAATTTCATTCATGGCTCTTTTTCATCCTTTCAATCGCATTCAGAACTTCTTTCCGGTAGGCGGCCAGCAACGGCTCCTGTTCCCGATAGGGGGCAAGATCCGGCGCATTTCCCGCAAACGCGGGAGACTCTCCAAACAGAATATCATCGGCTGCCCGCTGGGCAAAAACCAGAGATTCCAGAAGAGAGTTGCTGGCCAGACGGTTGCGCCCGTGGACGCCGTTACAACTGATCTCGCCGCAGGCGTAGAGCCCCGGCATGGCGGTACGGCTGCTCAGATCCACCCGGATACCTCCCATAAAATAGTGTTGGGCCGGCACCACAGGGATCGGGCCTCTCAGCACATCGTACCCTTCCTCCTGACAGTGCTGACAGATATTCGGAAAATGGGTCCGCAGCGTCCGCTCCCCCAGGGGCCGCAGATCTTCCCACACAAAATCCGTTCCGTCCTTTTCCATCTGCTCCCGGATCGCCGCGCTCAGAAGATCCCTCGGCTGCAGCTCATCCGTAAACCGCTGTCCGTTTTTGTCGTAGAGCAGCGCTCCCTCGCCCCGGGCGGACTCCGAGATCAGAAAACGCCGGCCCGGCCTGGTGGAATATAGAGTAGTGGGATGAATCTGTATGTAATCCAGATGCTGAACCGCGATATTACGGCGCATGGCGATGGCCAGAGCGTCCCCCGTGATATGTGGAAAATTGGTGGAATTTTTGAACAGTCCCCCGATACCGCCGCAGGCCAGCACCACCGCTCCCGCGCCCACTGTGTAGGGAACGCCGTCTGGCCCGGCAGCCACCACGCCCCCGCAGGCGGTGTCGTCGCTGATGATGTCCAGCATCGTCGTCTCTTCCCGGAGGATCAGATTTTCCCGTTTCATAGCCTCCTCCAGCAATGTCTGGGTAATCTCACGACCGGTCACATCTTCATGATAGAGGATCCTCGGGCGGCAGTGAGCTCCCTCCCGGGTAAAATCCAGACTGCCATCCCCATGACGGGCAAACCGGACGCCCCTCCGCACCAGATCCCGGATAATGCTGTTGGAAGAACGGATCATCAGATCCACCGCATCCCGGTCATTCTCATAATGTCCTGCCCGCAGCGTGTCTTCCATGTAGGGATGGAAATCTTCCTCTCCCCTCAGCATGCAGATACCGCCTTGGGCCAGGAAAGAATCGCTCTCGTCCGCCTTCCGCTTCGTCAGAATCAGCACCGTCAACCGCTCCGGCAGATTCAGGGCACAGTAGAGGCCCGCCGCCCCGGTACCCACGATTACCACATCAAAAAATTCATCCATCTGTCCGCTTCTCCACAGTTTCCTCGTTTTTTATAGCCTTGCCATTGTAGCACTGCGGTTGTCAGGTGTCAAGACACCTGGATTTGCATTTTATGCAGCACCTCCCCGATATCCCCGTCAATACAGATAGAACGATCTTCAATCTCCCTCGGCGCGCAGGCCTCCCCGTAATTGATGCAGGCATACACAGCCTTCGGGTTACCATAAGTCATCTGCCAGAAGGGATACTTAATGATACCGGGAGTGTTCCCGCCGACCCCCAGCTCCAGATACAGCACATGTTTTCCCCTATTTCGCTGAAGAAATTGCCGGTACCGGTCGGAAGCCTGATGCCAGCCCTCGTCCTCCACAAAGGAACCGTCCACCCGCAGATTCATGGTCATGGGCGCGCCGCAGACCGGGCACCGGGGAACCAGTTCCGAGGGCACCCGCATATCCCGTTGCTGCTTTACCATCTTTCGAACGGTCTCTTCATTGTCGTAAGTCCGGTTGTGGCAGGGCCGGGCGCACTGCCACAGTCCGTAGTCCCCCTGTGCGTAAAAAAGCCGCTTTTTGTCAAAGCCGGCTTTTTGAAAACAGTGATCCACGTTGGTGGTCAGCACGAAATATTCTTTTCCCTCCACCAGCCGCAAAAGCTGTTGGTAAGTATCCTTCGGGGCATCCTGATACCGGTTGTTCCAGATATAACGGCTCCAGTAAGCCCAGTACTCTTCCTGCGTCTTGAAGGGATAAAATCCCCCGGAATACATATCCCGAAATCCGTATTTCTCTATAAAATCTCCGAAATTTTCCTCAAACCTGCTGCCCATGTAGGTAAATCCCGCGGAGGTGGAAAGGCCGGATCCGGCGCCGATCACGATGGCATCCGCCGAATCCATCTCCCCTTTCAGCCGCGCGATTTCATCCCAGGAGCCTGCGGTAAATTTCATAGTCCTTGTCCTTGAAAACATTGAAAATGACCTCCATTCTTCCTTCCTCTTCCCTCAGAAATTCCTCTGCGGTCGAGACAGCAATCTCAGCCGCCAGCTCATTGGGGAAGCGGAATTCTCCTGTGGAAATACAGCAGAAAGCAACACTCTCTAAGTCGTAACGTTTGGCAAGCTCCAGACAGGAGCGGTAGCAGGAGGCCAGCAGCTGCCGGTCCTCCGCCGTGACAGAGCCGTAAATGATGGGCCCCACCGTGTGGAGCACATAGCGGCAGGGGAGGTTATAGGCCTTTGTGATTTTCGCCCTGCCCGTGGGCTCCTCTCTCCCCTGCTGCCCCATGATCCGGGCACATTCCAGCCGCAGCTGCAGGCCGGCGGCGGTGTGAATGGCATTGTCAATACAGCCATGACAGGGGACGAAACAGCCCAGCATCTGGCTGTTGGCTGCGTTTACAATGGCGTCCGCCGCCAGCCGGGTAATATCTCCCTGCCAGAGGCGGATCCCCTTGCGCATTTCCTGCGTATCCTCAGGTCGAACAATACCCTTTCGCCGGGTTTCCGCCTGTAAGTAAGCGTCCTGCACTTCCAGAAATTCGCTGCTGACAGGTCTGGGCGGCCGGACATTGCACAGAGAGCGCAGCAGACGCTTCTGTTCCTGCTCCTGTGCAGGTATCTCTACACCCGCGTATTCTTTCTGTTCCTTTAAAAGTTCCCGGATCAGCCAGATCCTTCTCTGCTCCTGCGTCATCTTTTCCCTCCCTTGACGGCTTATCCAGCCACTTCTCTCCGCTGATTTCCTTTATCCACATCTTACCGCCGGAAGTCACTTCCGTAAAGTACGCACAAAATTGTGGGATAGTTACCGGGAGGAAACCGGGAATTTCCCGTCCGCAACATTCAAAGATTGTTGTTCTCCCCCGACATCACGCCTCCACCACAATCTGGCAGGACCTCATCGTCTCCAGGGCCGCCTCGTGTTTTTCCGGCGTGACGCCCGCGCAGCAGGCGGGATCCACCGAGATCTTCGTCTCCGGAAGAAAGGCCTTCAGAAGCAGCGCGTTGGAGACCACACAGATATCTGTGCACAGTCCCACCAGTTCCACCTCGATCTCCCCGCTGCCGGCAATCTCCTTTATCCGCTCCACAAGATCCACAGAGCCGAAGGTGGGCTTGTCGAAAATATGCTCCGGCAGAATCATCTCGCCAATTTCCGGCTGAAGCTGCCAGCCTTCCGTATCCCGGATACAATGAGGCACCGGAAGATATTTCCCCTCCTGAGTGTCCATATAATTTTCCCCGTGGGTATCCCGGGTCGCGTACACATCCTCCTGCGGATAACTGTGAATCTTATCCACAACCGCCGGTACAATGGCCTCCGCCTCCTTCGTTCCCAGCGCTCCATCGATAAAATCCTTCTGCATATCGATGACAATCAGAATCTTTCTCGCCATAATGGTGTCTCCTTTCGCTTTTTATTCCCATTCCTCCCGGAAAATCCCGGTTAATTTCGGCACCTGAAACCGCCCGGTAAACAGATCGCATTTGCAGAGGAAGGAATAGAAAATATGCCTCCCCTGACCGTAAAGGGATTCATAATTTCCCTGCCCTTTCGCCAGAATGACGTCCGCATGGTCCAGCACCTCCTTCGCCGGCTCCGGCAGCATGGCATAGACCGTGCCTGCGATGGGTTGACCGTTGGAAACGATCTTTGCCACTTTATCCATCCCCACATACGCGGCGTCCTCTTCTGTGGCGTCGTTTAAGACCTCGCTGCCCCGTACCATGACGCTGACGGTAAGCTGCGGAAATTTCCTGTGAAGCTGCTCCAGAAACAGCTTGTCCAGGACAATCTCGCCGCAGTTATCCGCCAGCAGCAGGAAACGTTTCCCCCTCCGGCACTGGTCCGCAAAGGAATCCATGACTTTCCGGTCCTCATCCCTCAGCTTCGCGTCGTCAAAAAGGGACAGAAAGGTCTCCTCATCCACCTCATTCATAGCGCCGAAATCAATGTAATTGCCGATCCGGGCGCAGGCGAACGCCGTCTCGAAGGGATCCGCGGAGGCCTCAATCTTGCTCCGCACCGCATCCTCCATCCCCAGCACCAGGTCATTATACTTTTTCTTAACCTCCTGATAGGGCTCGCGGGGTCCGAAATATTTCTCGTAGACGCCCCGAAACAGATAGACCAGGTAGGGGGACGTGTCGTCCTCTCCCCTGTGATCGATAATGTCCTGTATCTCTTTCAGATATTCTTCATTGTCGCTCAGATGCTTCTGCTTGTCGAACAGGCATCTGGCGCAGCTCTCTGTTACTCTCATAATCGATATACTCCTCTTCACTTTTTTAATATCATTTCTCATCTTCTGTGTATTTTGCGATAATAAATTTCGTCTTATCGAGCGGAAAAGGCACCGTCAGTCTCGTATGTTCCTCCACAGAGACGACGGTGGCGATACACTCCTCATTTTCCTTTCCCGCCGGAACTAAAACCTTATCTCCGATCTTCAGAGACGTGTCCTTCATCCGATAGTGGTACGGATGAAAATCATCGCCAAAAACCACACTGCAGTAATGGTAAATTTTTTTATCTTTCTTTGCGGCTTCCAACTCCTGTCTCTGCTCCTCCAGCCGCTGCTGCCTTTCCGCTTCCCATTCCGCAAGACGTTTTTCCCTCTCCCTTTTTCTCCTTACCGCTTCCTCCGCTACATTCTGATCGTTCTCCTCATCCGATCCGGGATCATCTTCGTCAAAGTCTTCCTCCTCATCTTCGTCGTCTTCCCAATCCTCATCTTCATCGTCTTCGTCGTCCCAAATGCCGTCGTAAAAACCGTCGTCCGTGAAATCTTCCATCCCATCCTCTGCTTCCCCATATGCCAATTCGTCTTCGTATCCGTCATCCGGCGGCACATCATCAAAAGCCCCCTCGCTGCCAAGCATAGCCCCCAGACTGGCCCGGTCAGAAAGCGCAGTATAACCCATCCCCGCCGCAATCCCTGCCGCTTTATAGGGGTCCGGTTTTCCCTTCTTATCTTTACTCATTTCTGCGGCCATGCCAAGAGCTGCTATTTTTGCCATCTGATCCAGGAATCCCATGCTTTCCCCTCCTCTCAGACCATTGAAAATCTGATTATTATTATAAATCCCGTTCTATACGACTGCAAGCCCTGTTGCATACTCAGCTGCTCTCATTCTGAACATACACCGGCACCATGATTATCTATGAAAAAGGAAGTTACCCGAATACCTCTTAAAGAAATGGTGTAAATTCGTGCTTGAAGTGTTCCGACAGATATGCTATATTGGCAATAGAAGAGGGGAAGCCAGAAACGCACGGCCTACCTCCAAATAATTACGATAACTGTTTTACACAGCCGTTCACTATTGGTAGTAGTGGGCGGCTACTTTCTTTTACCCTTGGATATCTGATATAACAGACCTGCAAGGGCTACGATGAATATACCTATCTGGATAAGATCCGAATATGTAACATACATCGGCATCGCCCTCCTTTCTTTCGTCTGGAGGGTTAGCCCCTCCGAAAATAGAGGGTAGGCCGCCTTTATGCGCTCTGACTTCCCATGCAGGCAGTATAACATATCACTACTCTTTGGGCGAATCAATAATTTATAAAATATGATTTTAATAAAGTTTAAAAATTACCATATTACTACCATGCGTTGACAAAATCCCCCTCTCCCGGCATATCATCGGGAAAGGGGGATTTCACTCTTATCTTATAGGATTAAAAAATCTTTTCGTACAGCTTCACTCCTGCCGGAATCCTGTCATCCGACCCAAACTTCAGAAAGACGAAGATGTCCGATTCCAAGCCATATTATTTCCTCATGCCACAGACAGCACAATATTGGTAATCCACACGCTGCTCCTCATGGGTAACCGCAGGCACAGTCCTATAGTAGGTTACAATAGAATGATCGTTGGTGTACTGCGGATTGCCGTTTGCATCATATCCTTTGAACAACTCCGGTGGCATATTGTTTTCATAGCGGTAGGTACGCATCCATTCCATCTTCTTCCTTTGCCAATCTTTAAAAACATTGGGATCCTCGGATTTCTGCCATGTTTTGCTGTCCCAGTAATACATGTTGTATTCCGTAACTTTCTCAGACTGCTCAGGTTGATCTACAACAGTAACAGTTGTGTAATGGTTCTCCCAGACATGCTGATGCGAATCTCCCGTGTTGCCACTCGAAGAAGCGCCTGATTCAGACTTATGAGGTCCTGTATCGGACGATGCCGGCAAAGCGCCGGATCCACCAGACGATCCGGACTCGCCGGTTTTCGCACTGCCACCTGTTTGACTGCCGTTATTTTCTGTACTCGCGCCGATAACAGCGCTGTTATCGGCGCCGCCCTCATTGCCGCTGCCCTCATCGGTATTCTCAGTTTCGGTAACATCAATGTTTTCCGTTGACTCACTGTCCTCGCTTTCCTTATCCTGTGGATCGGTAATCTTTGCCGTCTGCGAAGCTTTGTCTGTCTTATCCGCGTCCGCCCTGTCGGAAGAAATATGAACGGCAACGCCCACAGCAACTGCAATTATCACAACCAGTACCACGCCAAGAGTTATACACACCTTTCTGTGCTCATTGTAAAAATCCAAGATCTTTTTCATGTTATCCTCCTGTATAGCGTCATCCGCGGCCCCTGCTTTGCGCACCCTATTTCATCCAACGTCATCACATACTCTTAGTACAGCTTCGCTCCCGCCGGAATCCTGTCATCCACCATCAGCAGATTCAGGCCCTCCGCGCCGTCGTACTCATATACGGCGGAGATCAGCATACCGCAGGAATCGATGCCCATCATCTTCCTGGGCGGAAGGTTCGTGATGGCGATGCAGGTCTTTCCGACCAGCTCCTCGGGCTCGTAATACTCGTGAATGCCGCTTAAGATCACGCGGTCTGTGCCGGTTCCGTCATCCAGCACAAACTTCAGAAGCTTCTTGGACTTCGGCACCGCCTCGCACTCCTTTACCTTTACCGCACGGAAATCGGACTTGCTGAAGGTGTCAAAGTCAACCATATCCTCAAACAGCGGCTCGATCTTTACCTTGGAAAGATCCAGCTTCATCTGGGGAACTTCCTGCTCCTTTTTCTCCTCAGTCTTCCTGGACGTGTCGCTTCCGCCGATACTCTTCATTGTCGGGAACAGCAGCACATCGCGGATGGCCGGGCTGTTGGTCATAATCATAACCATACGGTCGATACCGAATCCGATACCGCCTGTAGGCGGCATACCGATGGACAGCGCGTTCAGGAAATCCTCATCGGTGTGGTTCGCCTCGTCGTCGCCGGCGGCAAAAGCCTCCTCCTGGGCGGCGAAACGCTCTCTCTGATCGATGGGATCGTTCAGCTCGGAGTAGGCGTTGGCCATCTCCCAGCCGTTTAAGAAGAACTCGAACCGCTCCACGTACTCGGGGTTCTCCGGCTTCTTCTTGGTCAGCGGGGAAACCTCGATCGGATGATCCATCACAAAGGTGGGCTGGATCATGTGCTTCTCCGCGTACTCCTCGAAGAAGAGATTCAGGATGTCGCCCTTCTTGTGGCGCTCCTCAAACTCGATGCCGTGCTCTCTCGCCAGCGCCTTGGCCGCCTCGGTGTCAGGCACTTCGTTGAAATCCACGCCCGCGTACTTCTTGACCGCATCCACCATGGTAATGCGCTCGAAGGGCTTCGACAGATCCAGGGTGTGCTCCCCGTAAGTAATGATCTCGCTGCCGGTCACTTCCTTTGCCACATAGCGGTAAAGATTCTCGGTCAGATCCATCATGCCGTGATAGTCGGTGTAGGCCTGGTACAGCTCCATCAGCGTGAATTCCGGATTGTGCCGGGTGTCCAGTCCCTCGTTGCGGAACACACGGCCGATCTCATAAACCCGCTCCATGCCGCCCACGATCAGGCGCTTCAAGTAGAGTTCCAGGGAAATTCTCAGCTTCAGGTCCTCGTCCAGCGCGTTAAAGTGCGTCTCGAAGGGACGGGCCGCCGCGCCGCCGGCGTTCTGCACCAGCATCGGCGTCTCCACCTCCATGAATCCCTGTCCGTCCAGATACCGGCGGATCGTGCTGATGATCCTGGAACGCTTGATAAAGGTCTCCTTTACCTCCGCGTTCATGATCAGATCCACGTATCTCTGACGATAGCGGGTGTCCGTATCCGTCAGGCCGTGATACTTCTCCGGCAGAATCTGCAGACTCTTGGAGAGCAGCGTCACTTCCTCCGCGTGAACGGAGATTTCTCCGGTTTTGGTCGTGAAAACGGTGCCGCGGATACCGAGAATATCGCCCACATCATATTTCTTAAAATCCTTGTAGGCATCCTCTCCCACATTGTCCCGCGCCACATAACACTGAATGCTTCCGGCAAGATCCTGAATATTACAGAAGGAAGCTTTTCCCATGACACGCTTGAACATCATACGTCCCGCGATGGAAACTTCCTTTCCCTCCAGCTCGTCGTAGTGATCCCTGATCTCCTGGCTGTGGTGGGTTACATCGTACTTCGTGATCTGAAACGGATCCTTGCCCGCCTCCTGCAGCGCGGCCAGCTTCTCCCGCCGCACCTGAAGCAGCTGGTTCACATCCTGCTGCTGCGTATTCTTCTGCTCTCCCATATATCTACCTCTTATCTCTTCCTCTGCCTACAGCATCCCTCTGATCCGATTTCTCCGGACGTCCGGTGCTGTGCGCTGTTTTCTATTCCTGGCCGGAACGCTGGATCTCCAGAATCATGTAATCCAGATTGCCCGCCTCTGTCTCAACGGTTACCGTCTCGCCTACCTTATGGCCAATGATTGCCTTGCCCAGGGGGGACTCGTTGGAAATCTTGCCCTTCAGGCTGTTTGCCTCGGTGGAGCCTACAATCTTATACTCCAGCTCCTCGTCAAATTCGCAGTCCAGAAGCCGCACCTTGCATCCCACATTGATCTTATCCAGATCCACTTCGTCCTCGACTACGACCTCCGCGTTCTTCAGGATCTTCTCCAGCTCCTCGATTCTCGCTTCAATATCTCTCTGCTCATCCTTGGCAGCATCGTACTCCGCATTCTCAGATAAGTCGCCCTGCTCTCTCGCCTCTTTGATCTTCTGAGCAACTTCTTTTCTCTTAACTACCTTTAAATCCTGCAGTTCGTCCTCTAATCGTTTCAATCCTTCATACGTTAAAAGATTTTTCTTCTCCATGGCTTCTTACCCTTTCTCATTCATCCTCTGCCCCGAAAATTCCTCCCGGTAGCAAGTCTGTATTATAGTCCATCAACCCTTGTATTGTCAAGGTTTCCCTGGGATTCCGCCCGCGGATTCCAGGCGCTGATTTTTCTTTCCCGTCCTTTCCCTTCCCGTTGACTTTTTTCGCCTGACTGCTATAATCTATTTAAATAAATTTTGAAATAGATGGAGATGATTTTTTGGCCTTACCGGAAGTGCTGGCCGCCCTGGCCGATGAAAATAGAAGAAAGATCCTTTTAAAGTTGAAAGAGGGGAAAATCAGTTCCGGCGATCTGGCCGCTGCGCTGGGCATGACACCCCAGGCCCTGTCCTACCATCTGTCGAAGCTGAAAAAAGCGGATCTGATTTACGAAACCCGCTACAAGAATTTTATCTACTACGAGTTAAACCTCTCCGTGCTGGACGAGGCGGTGCTCTGGATTGACCAGTTGAGAGGAGGTCCCGACCATGAAGAAAATTAAAACATCTTACCTTATTTTATATGTCTTTCTGATGCTGCTGCCCCTGATTCTTACCCTGGCAGCCCTGCCCCATCTGCCGGAGGAAATTCCGGCCCACTACGGATTCAGCGGGCAGGTCGACCGGTGGGGAAGCAAGTACGAGGCCCTGCTTTTTCCGGTTATTACCATTTGCTTTGGCGCCCTCATTGCCCTGATCGCATGGCTCGCCGCCCATCAGGAAAAAAGCGGAACGAATAATCTGCGCACCTGCGTGATCAGCGGCCTGCTCGGGCTTGCGCTTTTCAACGCCATGAACCTGTTCTTCCTCTACACTGCATTTGCCCAGACAGAAAATCTGAACGCTCTGGCTCTGGATATCTATCAGATTATGTTTCTTCTGCTGGGACTGACCCTTCTGGTCCTGGGAAATATCATGCCGAAAGTCCGCATGAACTCCCTAGTGGGCCTTCGGACAAAGTGGAGTATGAAAAACGAGCAGGTCTGGAAAAAATGCCAGCGGTTCGGCGGCATTTCCCTGATGATAACCGGCATCCTGACTATTCTCGTCAGTCTGCTTACCGGCGGAATCCTCTGCTTTATCCTCTCTCTGACCCTCATTCTCGGGGACTGCGGCCTCTGCGTCTGGTACAGCCGCCGCGCCGCAGAGGAATGACATCCGCGAAAGAATTCTGTTTAAAAAAGAAAGATTTCATATTATAATAGATACCAGACGCAACTTATTCGGCCTGCGGAGATTTCCCGCAAACCGCTTTGTACGGAAAGTGAGGTAACTATGACAAGGTATGAAATGATCGTAATCGGAGGCGGCCCCGCCGGTATCAGCGCGGCCATCAATGCCTTTGCGTATCTGCAGGCATAATTTATTTTGATCTCAAGGAGTGAAACAGGAAACATGAAAACAGCAGAAGATCTGAGAAGTTTATTGCACCGCATCGACCATAAGAGCTATCCCGCCTACAAGGACACGGCGGGCAGTTACCAGTTCCGGGGATATATCCTGTCCATCGACCATGTACAGGGCGATCCCTTCGCCTCTCCCTCGGACGTGAGCATCCATGTGCCGGCGAAGATGGCAGGATTTCCCGAAAAATACTATGACCGCCCCTACCGGCGGATCGCTCTGCAGGATCTTCTGACCCGCACCTTCGCCCGGGAAGCCGGAAAATTTTCCTTCCAGGCCAAAGGCTCCGGAAAGAGCGGTCTCATCTCCGTGAGCCGCTGCGGCCAGGAGATTCTCGAGCGCAGCGCCTGTCGGATTCTGCCTGAGGGCGGCGTGGTGTTCCGTTTCCATGTGGGCTTTCCCGCCAACGGCAGAACCATCAACGCCCGGGAACTGGAAAAGATTCTCTTTGACTATCTGCCCCAGTGCACCCAGCACGCCCTCTTCTACAAGAGCTACAATGAGAAAAAGGTATTAGATGTGATCCGCCTCGCCGACGACCAGGACTATATCCGTCAGCAGTTAAAGGAGCGGAATCTTGCGGCCTTCGTGGCGGACGGCGCCATCCTTCCCAGGGAGTCCGGCGTCTCCGCAAAGCCCATGAAAGGCGCGATTCCCTTCGCCTCCCCGGATTCCCTGGCAGTCACGCTGGATCTGCCAAATGCCGGTCCGCTTCGGGGTATGGGTATCCCCCGTGGTATTACCATGATCGCCGGAGGCGGTTATCACGGCAAATCCACCCTGTTAAAAGCGTTGGAGCTTGGCGTCTACAATCACATCGCCGGGGATGGGCGGGAGTATGTAATTACCGATGACACCGCCGTAAAACTTCGTGCTGAAGACGGCCGAAGCATTACCGCAGTGGATATCTCCATGTTTATCCGCAACCTGCCAAACGGCAGAGATACCGCCTGCTTCTCCACGGAGGACGCCAGCGGCAGCACTTCCCAGGCCGCCAATGTGGTGGAAGCCATGGAGACGGGAAGCAAAGTTTTCCTCATTGACGAGGACACCAGCGCCACCAATTTCATGATCCGGGACGAGCTGATGCAGCGGGTCATCAACCGGGACAGCGAGCCCATCATCCCCTTCATTGACCGGGTGCGGGAACTCTACGACCGCTTCGGCATCTCCACGATCCTGGTGGCCGGAAGCTGCGGATCCTATTTCCACAAGGCGGACTGCATCATTCAGATGAAACAGTATGCGCCCATCGACATCACGGAATTTGCCAAAAAGGAAGCGGCGGCCTTCCCACTTCCCGAGGAGGCCCCCGAGCAGGCCTCGGAGCCGAATTTTGACCGGAAACTGCGCTCCACCCAGCGTCTGGGGGATCGAACAAAGGTCCGCTGTTCCGGCCTTGACGGCCTGTCCGTCGACAAGGAGCCCATCGATCTGCGCTATGTGGAGCAGCTCGCCGACTCCGAACAGGTCAACTTGCTGGGGCAGATCATGAAGTACAGCATCGCTCAGCTGCTGAACGGCAGATACACCATGACCCAGATTGTGGATCACATCGAGAAAATCCTCGACCAGAAGGGCATGGCGGGCATCTGCGGCGGCCGCTTTCTGCCGGGAGGCTACGCTATGCCCCGCCGACAGGAGATCGCCGCCTGCATCAACCGTTATCGGAAGATGAGATAAGCCAATCGGGCAAATACAAAGACTTGATTCCATCATAAGAATGGATAAAATTTCTGTCCATGGAAAGGACAATTTTCTCATAATTATCAGAAATCATGCGCAGTGGCCGGAGTTCCCGTTCCCTTGTTTCCGGCGACTGCATGCTTTCTGTAACTTGAATATAAATTTTATCGTCGGGTCTTTCCGCCACAAAATCCACTTCCATTTCCCCGACTTTTCCGATATAAACGCGGTAATCACGTCGCATCAGTTCCAGAAAGACAATATTTTCAAGAATATGCCCCCGGTCCACGTCACGATACCCCAAAAGCATATTCCGAAATCCCATATCTATGACATAGTTTTTCCCCAGCGTTTTCAGCAGCTGTTTCCCTTTTACATCATAGCGCCCGACAGAATAGATCACAAACGCATTCCGCAACATGGAAATATATTTCTCCACCGTTTTCCCCGCAATATTTTTCCCCTTTTGAATATCTCCTTCGTTGGACAACACATTTCCTATATTATTCGGCGAAGTAATACTTCCTATATTGGAGCAGAGGAAAAGCATAATCTTTTGCAGCATATTCTGATCTGCCTGAGGATTGCGCTGAAGGACGTCCCGCAACACTACCGTGGCATAAATCCCTTCCAACGCCTGCTGGATCCGCACTTCATGAAACTGATACTCTCGCAGCACCGGCATACCGCCGAATTGAAGATATCTCTGAAACTTTTCTTCCACCGTTACAGCCGGACCAAACTCATAAAAATCCAAAAACTCCTTAAACGAAAGCGGCAAGACACGGATTTCCACATACCGGCCAGAGAGCAATGTGGAAAATTCCGTTGACAACAGATATGCATTGGAACCTGTAATATAAATATCCACATCGTAATCAAGACGAAAAGACTCAATCGCCTTTTCCCAGTGTTCTATAACTTGAAGTTCATCAAAAATCAGGTATGTTTTCCCACTTCCCTGTATTTTTTCACTGACATAATCGTAAAAAGACAGATAGTCTGTCAAATCGCGATAACGCAGAGATTCCAGGTTCATATGAACAATGTGATCTTCAGAAACACCATTCCTCAACAGATACTGATGAAAAAGATCCAGCAGAGACGATTTCCCGCATCTGCGAATTCCTGTAATAATCTTAATCAAATCCACATCTTTATTCTGCACAAGTTGATTTAAATATTCCGGGCGATTTATAAGATCCGTCATAAAACACCACCTCTTTTTTCATATATTATACCCGGAAAACCTAAAATAAACAAGAGTTTCCGACTTACAAGTCAGAAACTCTTGCATGTACTATAGTTTTTGATTTAAAAATCCAAAATTTCCCATTTTACCGAGTCATGGAGCGCTCATAATTCTGATAAACCGTAAAGCTGCAGGTGCCGTCATAGTCCTCATACAGATCCAGCTCATAGGTATTGCCCAGCTGCGGCGCTACAATGCACACCGGCGTCTCACAGGTGTTTCCGTCCTCATCCGCAAAGGAGGCGGAAACGCCGAACTGGGACAGATCTTCCGTATCCGCTCCCATTTGTTCCAGCTCCGCTCTCGTCAGGGAAAAATCAAATCCGGTTCTCCCCGTCCCTTCCCCATATATCGTGTCGAAGGTCAGGCTGCTGCCGTCGGCCTCTGTCAGCTCCCTGCTGCCCATCAGCGTACTTCCGTTGTAGAAATGTAACGTCACATAGATGATCTTCCCCTCGGTCTGATTGGAAAAACTCATATGAACCGCCCCGGCAAAATCCTCCATCTCCTGCGCGAACAGATGTCTCGCGTAATACCTGGACACATTGAACTGCCGGATACTGTCTTCCGTGCTCTCCTCCAGCGTAACCAGATAGGCGTCCAGCTCCTCCTGGAGCATCTGCTCATTTGTCCCCGCATCTGTCTTTACCAGAGCGCCGTAAATGGCCGGCGCCGCATCCGTGGACAATCCCATCAGGTAACTGTAATCACTGTTTTCTCCATCCATATGAGCCAGATTGTACCGGGCAATAAAATAATCCACATGGCTGAAGGACAGCGCCAGGTAGCAGACACAGACAGCTGCCATCCCATAGGTAAAGAGAGGAAATCCTTTCTTCCAGATCTGCAACAGAATCCCCGCCAGAAGAATCGCAATGACCGCCAGCGCCCAGAGCACCAGCACCCGCAGAAATGTCAGGTGGTACACCTGCACATACATGATCATCCGCATAGCGCTGGAGGCCGCCATGATATAGGTGCAGCCGCAGATTACCGTCAACAGGATTTTCAGCAGACCATGCTCTCGGAAAAAGCCCTGGATAAACAGCACCATGACAAGATTGATCAGGCACACCGCCAGAAGCTGGAAAAATCCCTCTCTTGCATAAGCGGCGTAGGTATACCCTTGCGGCAGCGCCATTTTCCCGAGAAACAGACCGAAGATCTGAATGCCGGAAAACATCAGATACACCACCGACACCAGCAGGGTCACGGTAATGGCAATCAGCGGCTCCCAGCGCGTTCTCTCCTTACAGCTGATGTCCAGTTCCTTTTTGCCCAGATATCGCATTCCGCAGTAGGCGGAAAAGAAGGCAAAGAGGAAGAACAGCATGACCAGGCAGATCGTCGCCGGATTCAGATTCAAGGTCTCCCGCAGCACCTGGGCAAACACCGCGTCGGCGCTGTAGAGAAGGCCTGTCACCACAGCCAGGATCGGCAGGGCGATGACCAGGCCAAGCAAAATATAGATGCCCCGGCTCTTTTTCTTCTCCTTCGCCCCGTGAAAATAGGCCGCCCCATCCGAGAAAGGTTCCGCGACCTGCCCCAGAGCCCCGCACACAGCGCCAAGAATGCTTCCCGCGTACTGCCAGAATCCCCAGCCTCGCACGTCGAAATAGTTGTAGAGCAGCATACAGATCAGCATCAGGAAAATACCCAGATTGTTGAAAAACTGTATGATTTCGTTGCCGGTCAGCATATCCGAAATTCCCAGCAGCACCATCGCCAGCACATACCATCCTGTGCGTTTTCGAATCTCGACCCCGGAATTCTTCATAATATAAAACACGTAGACTGCAGTTGCCGCCACAAATATTGGCATTGTCACGCTGGCCCAGTTGTCGTAGAGCAGAAAGGTGTAAATGACGGCGTAGAGCAGCGTCGGAAAAACCAGAAGTCCAAAATGCTCCCCCTTCTGCTGCGCCGTCTCTTTCTGCGGGCTTCTACCGTTCCACTCGGGCACCGTTTCCTGCCCGGATTCGTTTTTTCTCCTCTCCCGTTCCGTTCCCGCCGCCTCCTCGGGCTGGCGGGGCCGGTATATCTGTCTGGGAATTTCTTCCCGCTTTTCTTCCCGATTTTCCTGCCGCTTTTCTTCCTGATTTTCCTGCAGCGGCCCTCTCTCCTGTCTCATTTCATCCATAACCTATTCCTCCTTCTCCTCCGGGTCCGGCACATACTCCAGAATATCCCCCGGCTGGCAGTCCAGAATCCTGCAGATTTTATTCAATGTCTCCAATTTTACCGCCTTGGCCTTTCCGTTTTTTAAAATCGAAACATTCGCCATGGTAATCCCCAGTCTCTCCGACAATTCCGTGACGCTGACCTTCCGTTTGGCAAGCATCACATCCAGATTGATTACGATCATTTCGCCCGCCTCCTTCTATATGGTCAGTTCATTCTCCCGCTTTACCTCGTAGGCGTTGCGCACCAGCTGAGAAAGCGCCTCGCAGAGCGTCACAAACACCACCGACAACAGAATCAGCGCGAAATTGTAGAGAAAGACCGGCCACCGAAATCCTCCGGCTGCGATCAGATAAACCATCCGTGCCAGATAGCCGGCGCCGGCGGCCACTCCCAGCATCGCCATGCGGTGGAAAGAACGGACATTTTCCAGAGAAAAGGAATTGTCCCGCCCGATCTGGGTGCACACGTTCCAGAATTGAAAGAGTACGCCATAGCAGAGTACCGCCGTATACCAGCTGAAGAACACAAAGCTCCACACCGGATCCTGAGGATTCTGCTGCCTCATATAAAACGCCAATACCGTCACGCCTCCGAAGAAAGCGACACCCATAGTACCTAACAGTACGGTCAATCCCTTCAGCCAGCGGCATATTTTTTTCTGTTTCATGGTAAGTTCCTCCTGATTTTCCCGGAGATTGTCTCCCCGCTTCCGTCAAGAGGATTATAGAATAGTATATGTTGTGTGTCAAGAAAAATTTATTGTTTTGCGATAAATTTTAATCGAAAATTGATGTGAACTTTACTTTTTATTCTTTTTCCGCTCCCGGAGCTGCGCGAAAAATCCGGAGAGCATGGCCGCACACTCCTCCTCCAGAATGCCTTTCTCCATCTCCACCTGATGATTGAACTTCGCCACATGCAGAAGATCCAGCACCGATCCGGCGCACCCGGCCTTGGGATTCATGGTTCCGATGACCACCTTTTTCAGCCTGGCCTGCACCAGCGCTCCGGCGCACATCTGGCATGGCTCCAGCGTCACATACATGGTACAGTCCTCCAGCCGCCAGTCGCCGGTCTTTTTGCTGGCCTTCTTCAGAGCCGCCAGCTCCGCGTGTGCCAGCACATTTTTGTCCGTGTTCCTGCGGTTATAGCCCCGGGCGATGATCTTCCCCTCCCGCTCAATCACGCAGCCGATGGGAACCTCGTCCAGCGCATAGGCTTTTTTCGCCTCCCTAAGAGCCGCCCACATAAATTTCTCCTTCTGCCGCATCTCCTCTGTCTTCCCGTTCTCTCTGCTCATCTGGATTTTCCCCTTTGTTTCTGTTATCATATAACACATCACAGACAGTATAGCATACCGGAAAGGAATAAGAAATATATGTTGATTTCAGGATTACAGAAGACAACCCTCGTGGATTATCCCGGCCGCGTGGCCTGCACGATTTTTACCGGCGGATGCAATTTCCGCTGCCCCTATTGCCAGAACAGCGATCTGGTACTTTATCCCGAAGAGACGGAACCCTACAGCGAGGAGGAAATTTTTGACCACCTCGCCAGGCGCCAGGGCGTTCTGAGCGGCGTCTGTATCTCCGGCGGCGAGCCGACGCTGCAGCCGGATCTGAAAAATTTTATCCGGAAAATCAAAGACCTGGGGCTGGCTGTCAAACTGGATACCAACGGATCCAATCCGGCAGTTTTAAAAGAGCTGATAACAGAGGGGCTTCTGGATTATGTCGCCATGGACATCAAGCACTCCCGGGCCAAATACGCTTCCGTGGCCTGCTCCCCTTCCTTCAACCTGGACGACATCGCAGAGTCAGTGGACTTTCTCAAGGAGGGCCATGTGGACTACGAATTTCGCACTACGCTGGTAAAGGAGATGCACAGGGAGGCCGACATGACCGCCATCGGCATGTGGCTCATGGGGGCGAAGGCCTACTATCTGCAGCCCTATCGGGACTCGGACACGGTAATCTGTCCGGGTTACCATGCCCATTCCCGGGAAGAACTGGACACCTTTGTCAAAATTCTGTCCGCCTTTCTTCCGAAGGTGGAACTGCGGGGAGATATCTAGGCGCTTTCCCTGTCACGCCCGGTGTCTTTCATTTCTGTTTCACGAGAATGCCGACCACGTATTGCATGGCTGTTCGAATATCCGGATGCTCCTTTCGGATATACTCCCGGACCGTCTGCTCCATCTCCCCCGGCACAATATTCCGCAGAAATTTCCACATCCACTCCTCGGAGAAACGGCTGTCATAAGCCCTCGGCACCACATCGCAGGTCTCCTGATACCACCGGAGAAGTTCCGCCTGCATCCGTTCCATGACCTTCCGCAGTGCGGGATCTGTGAACATTCCCTTCGCGTCTTTCTCCTCTGTCTCATAGAGATTCTTCTCCTCGTAGGGATCCTGATCCAGGCAGTACAGCTCATGCTTCCCGTTCAGCCGCTGCACAAATTTGAAATGTCCGTCCGTTACCATCGTTCCCTTAACATGCGCCTCATCGTCGAGCTGCGCTGTCTTCTTCGCCCAGTAAGCATCCTTTCCGGGAACCGGCGGCTCGGAGTGCCACTCGTCGCACTGCTCCTCCCCGGGGCGGCGTCCGCCTTCACAGTGGGCGTACGCACGGATTCTTACGCTTCTGTCGGCGATAACCGGCTGCAGGCTTCTGCCGAAATGATCTTCCGTCGGCTCCACACCCGCGTACTCCATGGCGGTAGCAAAGAAATCCACCAGTTCCACCACGCCTCCGGCGATACCCGGGTCGCAGGGGTACAGCTCCTTCCCGTCCGCATCTTTCCTTTTCGGGGGCTTGATCAGAAGCGGTACTCTCGTCAGCACGTCCTCAAAGGTATTCTGGGATTTCTCCGCCATGTGATAATCCCCGGCAAAATCTCCGTGATCCGACAGGAAAAAGATCGCCGCGTCATCGTACATCCCCTGCTCTTTTAACGCGTTGCACACCGCCTCAAACATGGCGTCCACCTTGGCACATTGGGCCAGATACACCCGCCGCAGCTTCCGCCACTCCTCTCTGCTCTTCCCCTCCAGATTTGCCAGCTTCCGGTACAGCTCCAGCATGTAGGGCTTCCCCTGCAGATGCTCCGTGGAAATCTCATCGGCGATCTGCCCCTCGTCGATCAGATCATAGAATCTTTTTTCCACCGCGTAGGGCGGATGGGGATTCTGCCATCCGAGAAACAGGCATAGCGGCTTTTGGGGATCCACCGGATGACGGATCCGGTCAATGGCAGCCAGGGTGTCGTCCCAGTCGTTGTCCATCCCCGCCGTATGATCCGGAACCACGCCGGTATAGTGGTCGTAGACAAAGGCCTCTTCTTTGGCCTGTGCCGTCTCCGCAGACTCCGCTTCCTTTTTTGTCCCCATCATCTTTCCAAGCACAGCCGGATCCACTCTCTGAGGTTCCTTCGTCCGGTCGTAGTAATAGATCTCATCCGCGTGCTCATTTTCCAGACCGGTAATCTGTCCCGCAATCAGGTCGTTGCGCCCGTTCAGCCATACATAGTATCCGGCGTTACGAAGCTGCTGAAACAGGGATGTCTCCCCCTCGTGGAGCAGATACTTCATGGTGCGATGCCCTCTGGTATGGGGATAAAGCCCGGTAAAAAAACTGCATCGGCTGGGAACACACACCGGATTCTGACAGTAGGCGTGGTCGAATGACACCGCCTCATGCACTGCCAGAGAATCCAGAAAGGGCGTGTGGGCTGCCCGGTTTCCCATATGTCCCATGGTATCCCAGCGCATTTCATCCGGGTTGATAATGATGATATGTGGTCGTTTCCTCTCTGCCATAATTTTCTCCTCTGTTTTTCTTTCATTCTATCATTTTCCCATGGTTATATATCATATTTTTTTCCTCAATATATTGATACAATTCCCAAAAAACGGCTAACACTTTAACAAAAATACCGATATATGGATTCCTTCTGCGGGCACGAAGACTGTCGGTGCTGTAAAGCACCCGGCCGCAGGCAGGAAGTTCCCGGGCGTTCTTTCCTGTATTTTCCAGCGTTTTATTGCACTTCCTGGAGAAGCGATTCTTTACAAAATAGTCTTTTTATAGTAATATTAGTAATAATTACTGTTATTATTTTTGAAGATACTGGAAAGGATTACGATATGAAGACATACAATTACAGCCGTCAGCGGGAGGCTATCTACCGTTTCCTGCTGCACCGGAAAGATCATCCCACAGCGGAAACCATTTACCAGCATGTCCGACAGGAGTATCCGAGGATCAGCCTCGGCACCATTTACCGCAACCTGTCCCTGCTGGAGGAGACCGGACAGATTCAGAAGGTTCCCTCCGACGACAGCCGGGATCACTACGATGCCGACATCAGCTGTCATCCTCATTTTGTCTGCACCTGCTGCCACAGGGTCCTGGACCTGAAGATGGATGACCTGGGCTTTTTGAACACACTGGCCAGCCAGGGATTTGATGGAGAAATCCTCCGCAGTCAGCTGACCTTTTACGGGCTCTGCGGGGACTGCAAATGTTCAAAATCGGAAACGTAAACAAAAATTAAGAATTATTCCTATTTTCTACTTGCAAAATGAAAAAAGGAGTGCTATACTGAACACAGTTCAAAGGGAACAAGCAAATCAATCATAAAATGTAAAGGAGAAAAAGCTATGGCAAAGTTTGTATGTACTGTTTGTGGTTATGTTTATGAAGGCGATGCAGCTCCGGAGAAGTGCCCGGTTTGCGGCGCTCCCGCTGAGAAATTTACAGAGCAGAAGGAAGGCGAGATGACCTGGGCTGCTGAGCATGTAGTAGGTGTTGCACAGGGTGTCAGCGAGGACATCATCGCTGATCTGAGAGCAAACTTCGAAGGCGAGTGCTCTGAGGTTGGTATGTATCTGGCAATGGCAAGAGTTGCTCACAGAGAGGGATATCCGGAGATCGGCCTGTACTATGAGAAGGCTGCTTACGAAGAGGCTGAGCATGCTGCCAAGTTTGCAGAGCTTCTGGGCGAGGTTGTTACCGATTCCACCAAGAAGAATCTTGAGATGCGTGTTGAGGCTGAGAACGGCGCTACCGCCGGCAAGGTTGATCTGGCCAAGAGAGCTAAGGCTGCAAACCTTGACGCAATCCATGACACCGTTCATGAGATGGCCCGCGACGAGGCTCGTCACGGCAAGGCATTCGCTGGTCTGCTGAAGAGATACTTTGGCTAAGCTACAAGCCGAGTAAAATAGAAAGAGAAAGGGACCGCAAGTTTACTTGCAGGGACCTTTCTCTTTTTTATTTTATTGGGCGCCAGCCCCCACGAATAGCCCGAAGGGCTATGAGTGGCTCGGCTTGAGCCAGGTTTTTTCTGGCGCCAGCCCCCACTCGTGGCCCTGCGAGCTATGAGTGGCCAAAAATTGTCGTTTTATAGAACGACAAAAAGCTACTTTTTCCTCCCGTCGCGCCACAGAAAATACTGCACGATGGGAGTGACAATCGAAACAATAAGGGTCGCGGCAATCAGAATGAGAATCATCGGACCGGAGAGCGTCAGTCCCCCTTGCATAAATGCCGCCAGGGCGAAGACCAGAAGAAATACCACGGCCATAGCTCCCGCGATGATCAGCGCCGCGCGCCAGAAATATCCCCGGAATTTGTTTTTGATCTTGGGATTGCTCATGACACTGCTGAAAAGTTTCTCTCCGAAAAAAAGATCCAACATAGATAATCCCCCCTCCTTTATTTTTCCCCTGTAGGTTCTCTTTGCCTGTATTATAAACCCTCCCCTTTTTGCTGTAAATAAAGATCTGCGACATCAGCTATCTTTTCTCCCTGACCAGAACAGTAACATCCCCAGAGCAACATAGCAAATCATAGGCGCCCCCAGTGCGCAGAAAGAAAAGAAGTCGCAGATACCCGCGTTCTGTACCGGCAGCATTGCCGTCTGTGCCGGCGCCTGATAATCCAACCGGGCCAGCATAAAATTGAAAATCCCAAGGGCGATTCCCCCTGTGATCGTACTGATAATCTGAAATGCTGAGGAGGAAAATCCGTCACATCGCAGGCCGCTCTCCCTCTCCACATCATCCAGGGCATCGGCCAGAAGAGTGGAAACCATAAAAGTGGAGGGTATCAGGCCAAAGGCTTTGATTGCCTGGCCTGTAAGGACCAATGCCAGGGACTGTGGACGAATATAACAGATCAGGCAGCCGATGGCCGCCAGGAAATAACCATACATCATAGCGTTTTTTCTTCCAAGCTTTCTGCAGATGGGGGTACAGAGAAAAATTCCAAGCCCCAACGGCGCATTGCCCAGTCCGTAAAAGAGTGCTTGGGTAATCCCGTCATTGTAGCTTCCCAGCACCCAGTTACAGTAATAGAAAATACTGTAGGAGGACAGAAAATTGAATAGATTGTAAATAATCATATAGAGCATCAGAATATTCCATTGACTGCTTTTGACGCACAGTCGAAGCTGCTGCCACAGATAGCCTCCCATACTGGAGAGTTTCTCCCGGACGCGGGTTGTTGCCTCCTTTGCCCGTTCCTCCAGCGTGACCCGCTCCACCGTGTAGTAGTATTCCATCAGAAGAAGTGGACAGCAGACTGCGGTAATGACCACAATAACCAGAATCCAATTCTCCTGATCTGTTCCCATCGCAGGCATCAGCACGCAGGGAAACAGGATCGCAAGAAAAGTACCGGACACCATATTGAGCGCATTGGTAGCCAACGACAGCGCATTTCTCTCCCCCTCCCGTCGGGTAGCCAGCGGGACGAGCAGCGTGTGGCTGGTGGAGTAAGCAGTATATCCCACCGTATAAAAAAGATTATAGGCCACGAAAATCCAGATTGCCTGCACAAAGGCCTCATTTCCCGGAATTACAAACAGCATAACCATACTGGCCAGAAGTACCGGTGCGGAAAACAGAATCCAGGGTCTCGCTTTCCCCTGGGGCGATCGCGTCCGGTCCACCAGACGGGCCATAAAGAGAAATGCCGCCGCTCCCAGGATTTTGCTGATCAGAGGAAAAGCGGTCAGAAAAGCTCCTCCCCAGAGATTGGAGAGATCCAGTACATCTGTATAGTACACATTCAGGTAACTGTTCAGGATGCTTGCCAGCACGGACACTCCGATAGGCCCCAGAAAATAGCCCAACACCTTCTCCTTCCTCTCCACTCTGGCGCTCCTGATCTTTGTATTGAAAACTGTCTGTGATAACATGAGATATCCTCCTTCCATTGACAAGTCCGTTTTAAAAGAAAAAGTCTTCCAAATCTGTCAACCGATTTCATAAATCCAACTCTTGTTTTCTTTTTGTAATTCCATTATAATATCCCTGATAGCAGAGTACAATCATCATTATCATACATGTGTCGGATTTTTAAAGGAGATTTTATCATGAATCAGAAAAAGAACCGCGGGTATCAGCGCACCCACGCCATGCTCAAGAAATGCACCTGGGATCTTCTCCAGGAAAAGGAGTTAAACCAGATTACCGTTGGCGAGGTCTGTAAACACGCTCTGGTCAACCGCTCCACCTTCTATTCCCATTTTCAGGACATCTACGATGTGATCGCCCAGATCGAGACAGATCTGGAGAAAGAACTGCTGCAGACATACGAAGAGACAGACCTTTCGGTCAGGTCTGTCTCCATCGTCAGAGAATATCTTCTCATCTTTTTAAAGTTTGCCGCCAAATACCGGAGATTCTATCAGCTTCTGATGAAGGACACGGAAAATCCGGTGGCGAAAAATCTGATCTCCATGCTCAAAGATCAGGTGGTCACTCCGCTGATGCGGGGCCTCTCTGTCCCGGACCGGACCGCCTCCTACTATTTCTCCTACGTCTTCGCCGGTTTCCTGAGCGTCATCCGCCAATGGCTGGATGAAAAATGCCCCGAGACCCCCGAGGAGCTGGCGGACATTCTCTTTACCGTCATGCCCCTCTATTCGGAGGAAGTTTTCCGGGAAAACTTCCGTTAAAAACAAGTCCTGTCATCCCATTCTATGTCCAGGAAATCAGGAATTTCACTTCATAATCCTGCTTCATATCGTAGCAGAATTCCTCGGTGGTGGCGGGACCGCAGCTTCCGGTTCCGATACCCATCTGGAACGCCTCGATCGTCACATACGTTCCGCTGACCTTCTCGTCCTCCCGATGTTTCATGGAAGCCAGCTCCACATCACTGTAGGGCTTGATGGACAGCTCGAAGGGCCGGTCCACCGCGGTAAACTGGATCCGGTGTACACCGTCGGAAACCGCCGCGTACTGGGTATCCATACGGTTGCCGCTCTCCTGGGGACGAATATTGGGCTCTGTCATGTCGCCGACTTTGCAGAGCACCCTCTCAATCTGCGTCTGATCTTTCATATCCGCGTAGGACTCGCCGTTTCTTCCCAGATATTCCACCTGATCGAAAGCCTCATCCAGGCGGTAGGTCTTCCCGAATCTCGGCAAATGTCCCTTGCCCTTCTCGCAGTGGATTCTGCTGGTTACCAGAATGCCGCCGGCAGTCTTCTCATAGGTGTCCGTGCAGGTAAAGACGGATTTCTTGCAGGTAATCTTTGTGGCCACAGTTACCGCCCCGTCCTTGTAATCGGCGTGGAGCATCTCCTCCTTGGCGCCCTCAAACTGCTCCATAGGCTTGTCGCCCGTCAACGTCTTGTCGTTATCCGTGGATACACGATAGAGGATTGTGTAGGGCGTGCCGCTGGTCAGGGTAAATCCGTCGGTCTTCAATGCGAATCCATCCGCGGTCAGGCTGACCTCGTCAGGGAGTTTCTCTTCCTTCTCCAAAAGCTCGGGATCCGCTTCCGCCAGGCTCTCCATAGCGCCCAGAAGAATCTGCTCTTTGGACACTTCCCTGCCTGAACGACGGTCTGTGGTGGTAACGGTAACCCAGGACATCCGGTTCGCTGTGAGATCGCCGTTTACCTCCGGGCTCTCATCCTCGATATCCGAAGGCTCCACCGTCACAATGGACTTGGAGAGGGGCTCCGTATCCGGAATGACCACAGCGCATCTTCCGTCACTCCACTCAAATTTCAACTCATACCGGCTACCGTTGGTAAACGCTGTAGTGTTGAAAATCTCAAAGCGGTTCTCTCCCACCTTGCTGACCCGAATCGGCCGATAGGTAAACTGCGCCAGCTTCGCTCCGGTGGAAGGCGTTCTGTCGGGATAAAACAGGCCATCCACGCAGAAGTTTCCGTCATGCTCCCACTCGCCGTGGTCGCCGCCGTAGGTGTAGCTTCCATCCTCATGGAGCACCGCGTGATCTACCATCTCCCAGATGCATCCACCCATCAGGCTGTCATAGGAGTAGATCTCCTTCCAGTATCCCTCGATGCCGCCGGGGCCGACGCCCATGGCGTGCGCGTACTCGCAGAGGAAGTAGGGCCGGTCATTCAATTTCGGCTCCTTCCAGGTTCCCTCGCCGATGGCGTGAACCTGCTCCACCGGCGGATACATCTCGCTTCCCACATCGTAAGCCTTCCGGTCACAGTGGATCGCGCTCTCGTAGTGTACGGGGATATCCGTGTGCTCCTTTAAATATTCATACATCTTATCCGTGTTGGCATAGCCGCCGGACTCATTTCCCAGGCTCCACATCATGATGGAGGGATGCAGTTTATCTCTCTGGTACAGACGTTTTACCCGGTCCACATAGTGACCTTCCCAGGCCGGATCGTGGCTGATGCGGTTGTAGCTGGGCGGCAGCTTGTGGATAAACACGCCGTGCGTCTCCAGATCTGTCTCGTCCACCACATAGATTCCCATCTCGTCGCACATCTCCAGCAGATAGGGATCCGGCGGATAGTGGGAGGTACGCACCGTGTCCATATTGAATTCCTTGCAGGTGCGGATATCCCGCTCGATCTCCTCCGGCGTCATGGTATAGCCATTGGTGCAGCTGGTGTCGTGATGGTTTACGCCGTGGAATTTCACTTTCTTTCCGTTCCACAGGAAGAGCCGTCCGTCGATCGTAATCTTCTTGAATCCGATACGTGTCTTGATACACTCGTTCTCTGTCTCCACATAGAGATCGTAGAGGTAGGGCGTCTCCGCCGTCCACTCCATTACCGGAAGATCTTCAAACACAGCCTTCGCGATGTGATCCTCGGAGGAAACCTGAACAGTCTGATCGATTCCATGTCCGCAGATGGTCACAGATGCCTCTCCCTCCTCCGGGAACTCCACAGATACAACGGCGCTGTAGACCGCTTTCTCGCCGTCCCCGGCGTCGGCCTTCTTCTCCGTCTTCAGGTCCAGATCCCAGACGTCGTTTTTATTACCGATCCGAAGCAGCACATCCCGGAAAATTCCGTTGTTTCGGAACATATCCTGGCACTCCAGATAGGTGCCGTTGCACCAGCGGTGTACCACAACCACCAGCTCGTTTTCCCCTGCCGTCATGTAGGAGGAAATGTCAAACTCCGCCGTGTTGTGAGCGCCCTCGGAATAACCCACGAAAGATCCGTTCACATACAGATCCATACAGCTGGCCACTCCCAGGAAGGAGATGATATACTCTTTGGAGGGATCTTCCACCGGCACCAGCTTGCGGTACACGCCCACGAAATTGTACTCGTCCTTGGGCTCCGCCCAGCCGGGTCCCATACCGCCCTCCGGGCTCATCAGGGAAAAGACCTTGCCCACCTGCTCCTCCATGGGAATCTTTGGCGGGTCGTAGGGGAACTGATACCGCAGGTTCACATAGAAGGGGCGGTCATATCCCCGGAACTGCCAGCAGGCCGGCACATCGATGGTGTCCCAGTCTACCGCGTCCGTGTCCAGCACATCGGGCAGGTCCGCCGGATTGTGATAGAACTTGAAATCCCAATCGCCGTTTAAGCACTGCACCATGGGAGAAGCGTATCTTCTCTCCCGTGTCGTCACCTGATCGGCCGCCTTGCGGTCAGGATAAGGAATAAAATAACTTCTCGGCGGCATTTTGTTTACCTCGAAAATATCGAAGGTGTGATAATTGGTTTTGTTAATCTGATATTGCATTTCACATCCCCCTTGCTCTTTTTACGGATCCACAGATATTTTCACGGTTCTTCTCCGATAACCGCATGGAATCCGCTTTACCCCCATTATAACATCCCGCCCCGGAAATGACATGACCATTAGCGATCTTTTCCACCGCTTTTCGTATCAAAAAAAGACTTTTCCATCCCCCTTTCCGGGAGATGAAAAAGTCTTTCTGCATCCGCCTTACAGGGTAAGGGAGGGAGCCGCGTAAACTCTGCCCTTCAGCTCATTGTCCAGCATGTAAAGTCCCTTGCTGTCTCCGCCGAAAAGCTCCAGCTTCGTAATCATATCGTTGGCGTTGGTCTCCTCCTCGCCCTGCTCCTTCACGAACCAGTCCAGGAACTGAACAGTGCGGAAATCGTTGACCTTCTGCGCTTCCCCGTAAATGTTGTTGATCAGGGAAGTCACGTACTCCTCGTGAGCCAGCGCCGCCTTCAGCGGATCCATCAGCTCGCTGTAGGTCTGATCCGGTTTTGCGATCGCCTCCAGAGTGACCTTCTGATTGTTGTTGTGGAGATACTGGTAGAAGAGCATCGCGTGATCCTGCTCCTCCTTCGCCTGGATTTCATACCAGTTGGCATAGCCGTCCAGCCCTTTCTCCTTGTAAAAATTTGCCATATCCAGATACAGATATGCGGAATAAAACTCCTTGTTGATCTGCTCGTTTAACAGTTCTGCTACTCTCTGATCCATCAATTCTTCTCCTCCTGTCCACGGATCACAAGATCTGATCGAGATCTCCCGCTCCTGATTTTTACAGGGTTTTCCCTGTTCTTCCACAGTATAACACAGAAAACAGAAAAGGAAAACAGGAATCTTTCCTGTTTTTCTTATTGGAAAATTTTATCAATGCATCTGGGCGTGCTCCCGCTGCAGCTCCGCGAACAGAGCCGGCGGCGTCCAGCGAATATTGTTTGGCGTCAGAACCGCTTTCAGGGAAACCGGCTGCAGCCCCTGTTCCTTCCAAGCCGCCAGAAACGCGTCGATTCCTCTGTCGTCCAGCCCGGACAACACCAGCATCTCCCCGGCAAGTTCCGGTCCCATATAGATTTCCTTTTTCTTTTCAAAGCCGATAATACCGGCCAGATATCCCAATTCCTGGCAGTAATCCGAACGGGAAATTTCCACAGCCTCCGCGCCGATCTGATCGCATACTTTTCTGATCTGGCGCGCCCGATCCAAATCCATATGAAACATCAGTATCTTCTTCATCACAGATTCCACCTGTGGCCGTGTCCTGCTCGCAGACGATTCATGGCCCGGGCGAGAGACGCCTGAGAATGATAGTACTCCTGGATGCTCTGTTTCTGGCGGAGCTGCTCCTCGGCCCGCTCCTTCTGTTCTTCCGCCCTGCGAAGATCGATATCTTCCGGCTTCTCCGCAGTCTCCACAATCAGCGTCACACGGTTGTTGACAATCTCTGCGAATCCCTGGCCAACCACCGCCTCATGCCACTCTCCCTCCGGCAGTTCCACTTTAGCCAGCCCGATGTCCACGGCAATCAGCATATCTTCATGATTTGCCATGATACCCTTGGCGCCGTCCGGCGCCGGAATAATGATCTGGCGGACTCTGCCCTCAAAGAAAACGCCGTCGCTGGCAATAATTTTCAAATAAAATGTCTTATTCATGGGCCGCTCTCCTACTCAGAGGCCTTCTCCGCCTCTGCCTTTGCAATCACATCATCGATGGTACCCACGTTGAAGAACGCTGACTCGGGATACTCATCCATCTCTCCGTTGATGATCATCTCAAATCCGCGGATCGTCTCCTTCAGCGGGACATACTTTCCGGGAACACCGGTAAAGGTCTCCGCCACAAAGAAGGGCTGAGAGAGGAATCTCTGGATTTTTCTGGCTCTCATGACCGTAATCTTATCCTCGTCGGAGAGCTCTTCCATACCCAGAATCGCGATGATATCCTGCAGTTCCGTATACTTCTGAAGGATCGCCAGCACCTGGTTTGCCACACGGTAATGCTCCTCGCCCACGATATCGGCCTCCAGAATACGGGAGTTGGACTCCAGCGGATCCACCGCCGGGTAAATACCCTGCTCCACAATCTTTCTGGAAAGCACTGTGGTGGCATCCAGATGAGCGAAGGTGGTGGCGGGCGCCGGGTCTGTCAGGTCGTCGGCCGGCACATACACAGCCTGCACCGAAGTGACGGAACCGTTCTTGGTGGAGGCGATACGCTCCTGCAGCTCGCCCATCTCCGTCGCCAGCGTCGGCTGATAACCCACCGCGGATGGCATACGTCCCAGCAGCGCGGAAACCTCGGAACCTGCCTGCGTGAAACGGAAAATATTGTCGATGAAGAGAAGCACGTTCCGGTGCTGCTCATCACGGAAATACTCCGCCATGGTCAACCCTGTCTCCGCCACACGCATACGGGCTCCGGGGGGCTCGTTCATCTGTCCGAACACCAGGGCGGTATTCTTCAGGACGCCGGATTCCTTCATCTCTGTCCACAGGTCATTTCCCTCACGGGAACGCTCTCCCACGCCGGTAAAGATGGAGTAGCCGCCGTGCTCTGTCGCCACGTTTCGGATCAGCTCCTGGATCAGCACGGTCTTTCCCACGCCGGCTCCGCCGAACAGACCGATCTTACCGCCCTTGGCG
>ERZ1643246.1019-NODE-1019-length-32381-cov-8.891542_pt1 | contig 32381 bp, 27 predicted proteins | sample MGYA00579265_ERZ1643246 | MGnify/ENA primary metagenome ERZ1643246 (study PRJEB29033, sample SAMEA4952261) | chicken gut metagenome | biome: Broiler Chicken; feature: Gastrointestinal Tract; material: Caecum | place: Ireland | collected 2018 | study: Broiler...
CTTCTTTTCATCGGCTTCTTTTCAAGATTAATTATATACCTTGCATTTTAAAATTTTTTTACGCAGGAATATCCGGTAAATATTCTTAACTATTCATACTCTCTAATATAGCAAAAAAGAGCAGGAATCTCAATATTTCTGATCATTCCTGCTCTTATTAAGATTAAACATCTGTTTTATTATTTATCCAGCGTATCCATACGCAGTCCCCGAATATCTTCTAGTACTCTCCGCACTGTTTCAAGCACGCTCTCACCTGTATCTTTTTTGCTTTTTCCCAGCTTCCGGTAGAGGAAATACGGCGGTTCCTCTGTCTTAAATGCAAGATCTTTTCCGTACCCTGAAAGCATGGCAGGGATTTTCTGAGGATCGATCTTCGCCCGCTCATACATAGTAAAGCGTATATCCTTCCCTTTCTGCTCAACGGCCGTCACATATGCGGAATGCGCAAGACCCTTCAATGCAGCGATATGAAGGAGCTGCTGCACTTTCTTCGGGATATCCCCGAAACGGTCGATCAGCTCTTCTGTCATATCATCCATCTCTTCTTCATTTTCAATTGCCGCGATCCTCTTATAGATATCCAGCTTCTGGTATTCATTCCGGATATAGGATTCAGGAATGTAAGCGTCAATATTGAGATCGATCGTTGTTGTGAAGATTTCTTCTTCCCCTTCTCCTTTGAGCCTCAGCACTGCTTCGTTGAGCATCTTACAGTACATATCATATCCCACAGCTTCCATGTGGCCGCTCTGGGCTTCTCCGAGCAGATTGCCCGCCCCCCTGATTTCAAGGTCGCGCATGGCGATCTTAATACCGGATCCCAGATCTGTAAACTCCCGGATCGCAGCAAGCCGTTTTTCCGCCACTTCCTTTAAAAGCTTATCTCTGCGGTATAGAAGGAAGGCATAAGCCATGCGGTTAGAACGTCCCACACGTCCTCTGAGCTGATAGAGCTGGGAGAGGCCGAACCGGTCTGCATCTTGAATAATCATTGTATTCGCATTCGGAATATCAAGTCCTGTCTCAATGATCGTTGTAGACACAAGAACGTCAATGTCCCCGTTGATAAAGTCATACATAATATCTTCAAGCTCTCTCTCCCTCATCTGTCCGTGGGCATAGGATATATTTGCTTCCGGGATCATCTTCTGGAGGCGCCCGGCCACATCGGCAATATCATTTACCCTGTTGTAGACATAGTATACCTGCCCTCCGCGGGAGAGTTCTCTTTCAATTGCCTCACGCACCATCTCATCATTGTATTCCATCACATAAGTCTGGACCGGCATACGGTCATGGGGAGCTTCTTCAAGCACGCTCATATCACGGATTCCGATCAGGCTCATGTGCAGTGTTCTCGGAATCGGAGTAGCGGTCAGTGTCAGAACGTCTATATTCTCCCGCAGCTTCTTGATCTTCTCCTTATGCGCTACTCCAAAGCGCTGCTCCTCGTCAATGATCAGCAGCCCGAGATCTTTAAAACCAACATCTTTGGAGAGGAGACGATGGGTTCCGATCACAATATCCACCAGCCCTTTTTTCAGATCCTCCACTGTCTTTTTCTGCTGGTAAGACGACCGGAAACGGCATAGAAGGTCGATCCGCACCGGGAAGTCTTTCAGTCTCTGGACAAACGTATTGTAATGCTGCTGGGCAAGGATTGTGGTCGGGACGAGGTATACCACCTGTTTTCCTTCCTGCACCGCCTTAAATGCCGCGCGGATGGCTATCTCGGTCTTACCGTATCCCACATCCCCGCAGATCAGCCGGTCCATGATCTTGCTGCTCTCCATATCATGTTTCGTATCTTCAATCGCCTGAATCTGATCTTCAGTCTCCTCAAAGGGAAACATCTCCTCAAATTCCTTCTGCCATACCGTATCCGGCCCGTAGACAAACCCTTCCGCCCTCTGTCTTGCAGCGTAGAGCTTAACGAGATCTTCTGCAACAGACTGAACTGCTTTTCTGACCTGACTCTTAGTCTTTCCCCACTGAACAGTTCCCAGCTTGTTCAGCTTCGGTCTCTTTGCTTCCGCCCCTGCATATTTCTGGATCAGATCCATCTGGGCAGCAGGGATATAAAGCACGCCCCCGTCCGCATATGATATTTTCAAATAATCCTTTACAACCTTATCTACTTCGATCTTCTCGATTCCGTTATAGATTCCGATTCCATGGTTCTCGTGCACCACATAATCACCGGGCTTGAGTTCGGCAAAATCCTGTATCTTCTGTCCTTCATATCGTTTCCGGCGCTTCTTCTTTTTCTTCCGTCCGAAAATATCCGATTCCGAGATGACCATAAATTTCAGCATGGGATATTCATATCCTTCGGCTGCATACCCGTATGCCGCCATGATCTCTCCCGGTTTTACCTTCCTCTCCATATCCTCACTGTAGAAACTGCTGAGATCATAATCTCTCAGATCCTCGGCAAGACGCTTTGCCCTCGTCCTTGATCCGGAGAGCAGCACCACTCTGTATCCGTTTCTCTTCAAACGTTTCAGATCTCTCGTGAGCATTTCGAAGCTGTTATTATACGGATTTACGCTCTTCGTCTGTATACTGTACGTACCGCGAACATGAAAGGCTCCGCATCTGGACTCCAGCGTGGTGAGCGCGATTCCGCTGTAACTGTTCATCCTGTTGATAATATCCTGAGTCTCATAGACTGTCAGACCGCCATCTGTGCTTTGTTCCATGCCGGACTCTATCCGGTTTTCTCTGCTGCGGAAATACTCCTGTTCCGCTTCCTCCGACATTTCCTGAAGCCGTGCGGGCTCATCCATGAACAAAATTGTCTTATCTTTTGGAAAATAATCTAAAAAAGGAACCGTCTCTATTGTGTCCTTCCAGTTTTCCGATGCAGGATAAATCACGACACTCTCCAGATTTTCCACAGATCTCTGGCTCTCCACATCAAAACTTCTCAGAGAGTCAATCTCATCCCCCCACAGTTCAATCCTGACCGGAAGTTCTTCTGTAAGCGGATATACATCCATAATACCGCCTCGGACAGCAAACTGTCCCGGACCTTCGATCTGGCTTTCTCTCTCATAGCCCATATCCGTCAGTCTCTCTTCCAGCCTTGACAGATCGATCTCATCTCCGCCTTTCAGAGCGATCCGCTGTTCTTTCAGCTGTTCCGGGCGGGACAGTCCGTCCAGAAAAGCATCCATCACAGTGATGACCGTGATAACTTTCCCGTCTTCCTTCTCCATCAGGGCACGCAGTACACACATGCGCTGGTCTGTCAGCTGTTTTCCTTTGATATCGGCATAGTAAAAAAGCAGATCTCTTGCAGGATAAAAGAAGACATCATCCGTAAAAATCCGATACTCCTCATATGCTTTTTTCGCCTTTTCCTCACTGGAAAAAACGATGACTCTGTATTCAAAGCCATCGCCTAAAGCATACGTCAGATGTGTTTTCTGGGATCCCGCGCAGCCGGATATCTGCAGGAATCCCTTTCCCTTCTTTCTGTCCTTTAATATATCCTGATAATCCGCCAGCTCAGCCAGCGGCGCAAGTAAAGCCTGCATATTCTTTTCCCCTTTTCTGCAATCCCCCGGATATCCTGATCTTTTCCAAGTTTTTACCGGCCGGTCTTCCAAAATTACGGTTCCGCTTTCTTCCTGCGGTTAAATTCACTCATTGCATCCCCGATCCTGCCTGAGAGAATCATTCCTGCCGCACGGACAGCATTGTCATATCCCTCATCCATAAGTTCCATTTCTGCTTTTGAGAAATGTCCGAGCACATAATCGGCGAGATCGTATTTTGACGGTTTTTCCCCCACTCCGACACGAATCCGCGGAAATATCTGCGTGCCGAGATGAGAAATAATATTTTTAATGCCGTTATGACCTCCTGCACTTCCTTTTTCACGGATGCGCAGCTGTCCGACCCCCAGATTAATGTCATCATATATTACGATGAGCTCGTGTTCTTCATCTATCTTGTAATAATCCACCAGACTCCTTATACTCTCCCCGCTTAAATTCATATATGTCTGTGGCTTGGCGAGTATCACTTTCTGCCCCTCGATAATGCCCTTTCCGACAAGTGCTCTGTGTTTTCTGGCGTCTACCGGTATATTGTATTTATCCGCAAGCCGGTCTATTACATCGAATCCTGCATTATGCCTCGTGCCCTCATACTGTCTGTCAGGGTTCCCGAGTCCTGCTATAATAAACATGCCCTTATAACCTCCATGTTCTGTATATATCTTAATCATTTTACAGGATCTGGCAGCATCAGCTGCTGCCGGATCGTGCCGCATAGCTATTTTACAGTATCCTCTTGTCTTTGTCACGCAAAAGCCGTGAATATTTTCCTGTTTCCGTTCATACACTTAATAAAAAGCGGACCGCCGTATACCGGCAGCCAATTTTATCGGGGAGGTAACTCTATGGGTTCCAGAACTAAAATCGTTGTCCTGCACATGAAAGAGATCATATACACTGCCATCTTCGCAGCGCTGGCAGTTGTGCTTGTTGTTCTTCTGATCATCATGTTCCGCCCGGACAGCAGTAAAGATCAGGCAGACACCGGAAAACGGTACACACCGGGCATCTATACCTCTGCACTTACATTAAATAACACAAATCTTGAAGTAGAGGTCACAGTAGATGAATCCCGCATCAATTCTATCCGGTTCTCCAATATTGACGAGACGGTGACCGCAATGTTCCCGCTCATCCAGCCTGCCATAGAGGACATTGCCGAACAGATCTATGAAACACAGTCACTCGACGATATCACACTGCCGGATGACACACCTTATACATCCCAGATGATTCTGGATGCGATCCGTGAGGCCGTTGAAAAAGCCGCAGTCAGATAAAACTGCGGCTTAACTCATTTATATTCTGAAGATGCAGAGCCTTTCATCCCTCTACGATCAGATATCTGCCATCTGGAAGAGCGAACACCTCTGATGCTTCTTCCAGATCTTCCGGATCCAGTCCGTCTACATCCACGCCCTCTTCCTCAAAATATTCCCGTACCTCGGCCAGAGAATCAACAACCACTGCCATACAGTCCTCGAGGAACGCTTCAGCTTCCTCTAGCGTACCGGCTACCGGCTCATCAAAAAGTTTTCCCTGATCTTTTAAAAAAGTCTTCAGACATACTTCATTGTATTCACTCATAGTTTATTCCTTTTCCTTTATAGTCATTAGTATCTCATCTGTCGAGTCTGCAATCCGGTATGGTTTCGCAGCCTCCAATACATCTCTCGAACGGAACCCCCACGTAACAAGAACGGTATCCATCCCTGCCGCTTTTCCAGTCGCGCCGTCCACTTCAGAATCCCCGATATAAAGTGTTTCTGAAGGTTTTAAGCCGAATTCATCTGCAATAGAAAGCACAGCTGTCGGATCCGGTTTTCTCGGCACTCCGTCCTTCTGCCCCTGTATATGGTCAAAGACATTTTTTCCGAATATCTCCTCCACGACATGGACAGCCTGACGATCCGGCTTGTTTGAGAGTACCCCGAGCTTTAACCCCTGCGCTTTCATCTCTTTGAGCATATCCGGGATACCGGGATACGGTTTTACGCGGTACGTACAGCACTTGTCAAATATGCGGAGATACAATTCATATGCTTCATCAAATCTTGTCAGTTTGTCATCTCCTGATGCTTTCAGCGTCTTTTCGATCAATACTTTTGCACCGTTTCCGACAAACTCTCTGCACTGTTCTGTAGTGATCTGCGGCATATTCATCTCTTTCATTGTCTCGTTCACTGAATACGCAAGTGATTCCAGTGTATCGGTTAAAGTTCCGTCCAGATCAAATATACAAGCTCTATACATGGTTTTTCTTCCTCTCTTACGTTTTTCTTAAGTAGTCTATAATCCCCGTCACTCTCCGAGAAGGTACCGGCGCATGGTCTTTAAGGCATTTTTTTCCAGACGGCTGACCTGCGCCTGAGAGATATGAATCTGCTCTGCCACCTCCATCTGGGTCTTTCCTTCAAAGAAACGCAGGGTGATAATATACCTTTCCCGCTCATTCAGACGCTCCATAGCCGCCTCGAGCGAGAGCTCTTCCACCCAGTTTTCTTCTTTATTTTTCTTATCGCTGACCTGATCCATTACATACAGGGTATCTCCGCCGTCGCTGTACACCGGCTCCTGAAGACTCATGGGACTTTGTATTGCATCCAGCGCAAAAACCACGTCTTCCTTGGCGATTCCGATCTCATCGGCTATCTCCTGTACTGTGGGCTCCTTCATGTACTGGCGGATGTATCCTTCTTTTGCATAAATCGCTTTATACGCCGTATCGCGAAGCGATCTGCTGACACGGATAGGACTGTTATCTCTCAGATACCTGCGTATCTCTCCGATGATCATCGGAACCGCATATGTTGAAAATTTTACCATCCTCGACGGGTCAAAGTGATCCACCGCCTTCATCAGGCCCACGCAGCCGATCTGAAACAGATCATCCGCATTTTCACTGCTTCCTTCAAAACGTTTGATCACACTCAAAACCAGCCTCAGATTTCCCTTGATATATGTCTCCCGCGCTTCTTCATCTCCGGCTTTGATTTTCTCAAAAAGTTCTTCTTTCTCTTCCTCTTTCAGAAGCGGAAGTTTCGATGTGTTTACTCCGCACAGTTCAACCTTGTTCACCATCATGGCAAGAATCCTCCTAAGCAGTTTATACTTAGAATGATTCTCACCAGACGGATAAGATATTCCGAAAGTCGGAAAATTTTATAAACTTTTAGTCCTTGACAAAATCGCGGTTAAGTATATGGTTAAGCCTCCGGATCAGTCGTCAGTCTCCCATTTTTCTGCAAGATTATTAATCTGTGCTTCGAATTTGGCTTTATCTTTATTTGACAATCCCTCATTCCTGTTAATCACGTCAAGCAGATGCTTTCCTGCTGCCAGCAGTCTCTCAAATGCAGAATCTGCCCTGCGCTGCGCTGGTTTTTTAGCCTTGACCGGAATTCTGACTCCCTCGCTTATGATCTCGTTCGTCAGAAGATCGACTTCGCAGGAGGGATAAGGCGCCCACGTACTGTATCCGAACTGCTCGCGGACCGTCTCTGCAAATTTATCGGTCACGGCATCTTCCCCGTGCACTACGAAGACTCTCTCAACCGGCGAATGGAATTCTCCTACCCATTTGAGCAGTCCGTTCATATCCGCATGGCCGCTGATGCCGTGAAGGCTCTCGATTCTGGCGTGTACTTCTATCGGTTCTCCGAAAAGCTTTACATTCTTCTCCCCCTCCAGAAGTCTCCGTCCGAGCGTACCGCTGGCCTGATACCCCACGAACAGGATCGTACACTCCGGACGCCAGAGATTATGTTTCAGATGATGGCGTATGCGCCCCGCATCACACATGCCCGATGCGGATATGATAACCTTCGGCTTTTCAATAAAGTTGATCATCTTGGAATCATCGCTTGTCGTCGATGTATGAAGGCCCGGAAATACAAGCGGATTAATTCCTGCATTTACAAGTTTCATAGCCTCTTCATCAAAGCAGTCTCTCATATTCATGCTGAATACCTTAGTCGCCTCGATCGCAAGCGGACTATCCAGATACACGTCGAAATCCGGATAGCCGGGCATAAGATTTTTCTCCTTGATTTCCCTGATAAAATAGAGCATTTCCTGAGTTCTTCCGACTGCAAAAGAAGGAATAACAACATTTCCGCCCCGGTCAAAGGTTTCTTTTATAATTCTTGTAAAATCACCCAGATAATCCGGTTTTTCTGCCGTGTGGATACGGTCTCCGTATGTGGATTCCATGACAATGTAATCAGCGGAATGTGTATACTGAGGATCCTTGATAATAGGCTGATCCAGATTGCCCACATCGCCTGAAAAGACAATTTTCTTCGTCACATTTCCCTCCGCCGCCCACACTTCAATGCTCGCCGATCCGAGCAGGTGTCCCACGTCGGTAAAACGTATATCGATGCCTTCACAGATAGCAATCCTCTCTCCATACTGGCAGGGAACAAGAAGTTCGATTGCATCGAGGGCATCCTGCATTACATACACCGGCTCATACTCCGGTCTGCCGGCTCTTTTCCCCTTTCTGTTCCGCCATTCAGCCTCAAATTCCTGGATGTGCGCACTGTCCCGAAGCATAATGTTGCAAAGATCCGCAGTGGCAAAGGTGGCAAAAATCTGTCCTTTAAATCCGTTCTTTACCAGTTTGGGAATCATCCCCGAGTGATCAATGTGCGCATGGGTCAGAAATACATAATCAATATCCTTTTCCGGTACTGGAAGCCCCGGATTCTCATATAAGTCCGGTCCCTGCTCCATACCGCAGTCGATCAGGATATTTTTCCCCGCTGCCTGCAGAAAATGGCAGCTTCCCGTCACCTCATGGGCTGCTCCGATAAAAGTCAGTTTCATAGTCTCACCAGCCTTTTCGCTTTTCTTCTATTGTATCACACTGTCTTCCATTTTTTTACTTTCTCTTTATAAAAGATCATTCCTTCTTTTAAAATTACGGCTTTTCCATCCTTTATCTCCACCAGAGTTACCGAACAGTTCGGCGGCACTTCATCCTTCCAGAAATGCTCCGTCGAAAGATTCCCCCTGATCCTGTTTAAAAGAGAGGTCATTGCCGCCCCATGTGTAGATACAAGGATGCTCTTGTCAGCCAGATCTTCCCGCTCCTCCATCTCTCTCAGGAAATCTCCTGTACGTTCGTAGAGACAGGGAATTGTCTCCCCGTCTTCCGGAGGGATATAATTCGCCGTATCGTTAAAAAAACGATTGAACGCCTCGCTTTTCTCATCAGCCTGTTCCCCTCCGCAGAAAAGTCCTTCATAACTGCCAAAACTGATTTCCTGAAGCCGGTCATCCTCAAACAGCGGGATATCCCGCCCCTTCAGTATTATCTGTGCCGTCTCCTTTGCACGCAGCAGCGGACTGGTGTATGCAAGATCAATCGGTATATCGCGCATGCCCTCGGCCGTCTCCTCTGCGAGCCTTCTTCCATAGTCATTCAGAGGGATATCAGTCCTGCCCTGTACCTTATGTCTTCTATTCCAGTCCGTTTCACCGTGACGTACGATGTAAAGTAACATAAAACCGCCTCTTTTTTATCAAATGCTTTCCCGCATGTTTTTTCAGAACATTTTTCCTGATGTACCGGTATGTCTTCTCCTCTCCCTGCTCTGCAAGCATGTGGAGAAGCCGCTCAAGAAGAGCCCTTGTCTCCGGATGCATAAGCTCTCCCGCCTTTCCGTTCAGATAATATTCCAGCGGGTCGCTGTCCCTGTATTTCTCCCCCTTATACACCTTGCTTGCTGCAATTCTGTCAAGGAACATCTCCACCACATACCGGACCGGCATCTTCATTCCCGCCAGCAGTCTGTCTCCGTTCAGGCAGTAGTCGATCCAGTATTCATAATGATGTTTATTCCTTCCTTTATGGTGAAGCCATGCAGATGAATATCCTTTATCCTCTCGTTCTGCATTATTGGGGCTTCGGGTGCCCTGATAGTATTTACACCCCACGAGGAATTCCGCAGGGCTGTACTTGGACAGGTCATGAAGCAGCCCCTGCCGGTACAGCCCCACCCGGAAACACTCCTTCATAACAAGAATCTTATGCTTGGTTATAGTCTCAAAATGTGCCAGTGCTTTTATCATTTTTCCTGTACGCCGCCTTTTTCTGATGATTTTCTGGTTCTGGAACGGGATACACTTTTCTTCGGCTGTTCAGGCAGTTCCACGCTTACCAGCACAGCAATGCTGCGCTCTTTCAGTTCGATCTTCTTCTGGTCTTCTACAGGTACGGGAGGATCCATAAATCCGTTTTCCGTATCTGCAGCCATGCACCATCTTTTTCCCTTTCCCGGAGACGGGAGCGCATATTCATGGGGCAGCCAGTGCATATTATATGCGGCGAAGCATTCTGTATCTCCCAGATCTTCCCCGGCATACAGCACACCCAGCTGTCTGCTGTATACTTCCGCTTTCACCTGCCATGCATTCTCTCCGTGGTAAGATACATCCGGCATGCCGCACGCAGTGCGGTCCAATCCTTTCAGCTCCTCTGCACGGTGCAGGCACGGATGTTTCTTCCGGAATGCGATCAGCTCTTTTACATAGTTGAAAAGTGTATTGTCGGTTTTCAGTTTTGTCCAGTCAACCCATCCGGTCTCATTGTCCTGACAGTATACATTATTATTGCCCTTCTGACTGTTATAGAACTCGTCTCCCGCCAGAATGCACGGCGTTCCCTGTGCCAGCAGAAGCAGCTGGAATGCATTTCTCACCTGATTCTTTCTGAGCGCCATAACAGCCTTTTTACGGCTCGGACCTTCTGCACCGCAGTTCCAGCTGAAATTAAAATCCGGACCGTCTGTATTGTTTTCTCCATTGGCTTCATTGTGCTTGCAGTCGTAGGAAACAAGATCCCAGAGCGTAAATCCCGTCTGCGTTGTAATATAATTGCATTTTCCGTCTGATGCTGAATGATGGCTGAGAGCCCAGATAACATCATTGATCATATTCTCATCGCCTTTCAGAAAACGGCGCATAATATTCTGGAAAGCATCATCCTTGCGCATCAGCTTGATGTCTTTAAGAAGCGGATCTGCACAGAGCATATCCCACGGGACTGAATACGGATTTACAACAAAACCGTCCACATGATACTCCAGCATATAAAACCTGAGACATTCCAGCGCTGTCTGAGGCGGCACGTCCTGTGTAAACGGCATTTCCAGCACAACTTCAATGCCTGCCTTATGGCACTCTTTCACCATATCTTTGAGCTCATGTACCGCAGAGTTTCCGGCTGCATAAGCCTCCTTTGGAGCAAAATAATAGGCCGGTCCATATCCCCAGTAGTTAATCTTTGTTTTCGCACATTCATCAAACTCGTAGACCGGCATACACTGTATCTGGTTAATTCCCAGTTCTTTCAGATAGGGGATCTTCTCAATGACCCCGAGATATGTCCCTTTATGGGAAACTTTAGATGAAGTATGTTTTGTAAAGCCTCTGACATGCAGACTGTAAGCTGCCACTTCATTCCATGGCAGATGCAGCCTTTCGTCGTTCTCCCAGTCATACTCTGGGGATACAAGTTTTCCCCGGATCTCATGTTCCTGAAGATCGCGCTTTCTTCCGAATACCTTCTTTCCGGCAATCTCTCTTACATACGGATCAATGCTGACCTGATCGTCGATCCTGAAATTATATTCATATTTTTCTGCATCTATGTCTTCGACTGCCATAAACCGCACTTCACCGATCCCTTCATTTTCAGGCATATCGAATGTACATTCCGGATGTTTACGGCCTTCCCGGTAGAGCAGGAGCTCACATTTTTTCCCTGCGGGAACCTGCACTGCAAAATTCACTTTTCTTCCCTCAACAGCCGTGCCAAAGGGCTGCGGCCTTCCTGATATCTTCTTCATATTCCGTTCCTTTCTCACTGCCAGCCGTCTGTTCCATACATATCGACATTTTCTTTACTGATAAAAAAAGTATCTGTATAAGTTTCCTGTTCATAAGTCCCGCCTTCCAGAATTGCGGAAGCCGTCTTTACAGCTGTTTTTCCTATATTGATCGGAGAGACCGCCCCTGCTCCTGTCATCGGACTGGCGAGATCTGCCAGTGCACTTTTAATCTTCGGCGAGCCGCCTGCACTGTACACCAGAATGTCATCCCTTTCCACCTCTTTCAAAGTATCAAGCACCTGCTCCGCCATATGATCATCCCCGCACATAACAGCATTAATCTGCGGATTTTCCTTCAAAACCGTCTTCAGCTGTCCCGGGATCAAACTGTAATCATCCCCTGTGTCTATTCTGTCAACTTCAAATCCGCCCCCCGCGACCGCCTCTTCAAATCCGGTGATACGCTCATTTACCGCCGGATTTTCCGGCTGGTCCACAATTACCAGAGAACCGCCTTCCGGCTGTCTGCCGATCAGATCGTCCCCGCATACTTTTCCCGCATTATAGTCATCCGCCCCGACAAAAGCACTGGTAAGATCTGCGGCTTCCACACGCATATATAGATTTATAACCGGGATGTCCGCCTCATTTAACGCCTCCAGAGCAGGTGTGACCGATACCGGATCTGCGGGACAGAGAAGCACAGCCTCCACTCCTTCATTGATCAGTTCCTGAATCTGTGTGTTCTGAAGCGCCGGATCCCCTCCGGCGTCCCGCACAAGCATACGGCTTTCTTCTTCCTCGATCATGGAGCCCGCTGATTCTTTAAGAACCGCGTAAAAGGGATCCGACAGGTCCGCCGCGCTGAAGCCGTACACATGACCGCCGGTCTCATCTTCATCGCTCTCCGTCTCTTCTACCACAGCATTATCCTCAGGAGTACCTACATTCTGTTTACATCCCGATATAAAACATACTGCAAATAAGGTCATCAGGACATATAAAATATTCCGTTTCTTCACTGCGTATATCCTCCTGATTTTGCATTTCATCGTACTTTCCTCTTTCATTCTACCGTGTTTCGGGGGAATGTCAATAGATTGCGGCTTGCTTTTTGACCTGCGATCTGATACCATCATGGTACATAAATGCCGGAACAGCACGGTATATCAAAGGAGAAATTTCATATGAACGAAAATGAATCACTTACAGTAACACTGACGCTGGACAATGATGAAGAACTTGAATGTGATGTTCTTACTATCTTTGAGACAGACGGAAAGCAATACATTGCTCTCCTGCCGTTAAATGATGAGGGAGAAAGTGACGACGGGCAGATTTATCTCTACCGGCTGACTGATAATGGAGAGGGTGAGGAGCCCGGTCTTGAGAACATCATAGATGACGAAGAATTTGACCGGGTCTCCGAAGCTTTCAATGACTGGATGGAACAGCAGGATTTCGGCGATATCGACCTCGATGATATGGAGTAGAGCTGCCACAATCAATCGTTTCAGCTGTCTTCCAGCAGTTCATCCACAAAACGGGAGGGCTCAGATGCTTTCCCGTTTTTTGTTTTCACATAACAGACCGTAAGCTGTTCCCTCGCCCGTGTCATTCCCACATAGAACAGCCTTCTTTCTTCCTCTGTCTCCCTGTCTGTCTTTGCCTTTTTATACGGGATCTGCCCTTCATTCGCCTCGATAAGGAAAACAGAATCAAACTCCAGACCTTTTGCCGCATGCAGGGTCATCAGGCGGACGCCCTCCTGTTTCATACTCCTCTGCTGTTCTTTGATCCTCAGCATTTCTGTATACTCCTCGATATGACGGAACCACTCTTCTATGGAGGCAAACTGCTTGGCTGACTCTTCCAGTTCGGCAAGAATTTCATTCAGATCAGAACGTTCCGTATGGTGTGTATATGCATAGTCTTTGATAAAATCATCATAGCCGATCCTTTTTCGTATATACTGAATCCCCGCATACGGAGCCATTTTCGCCAGCATTTTCACATCCCACTCAAACTGGTCAACTCTGTCCATCATCCAGTCCTTGTCACAGTAGAATTTCCGGATCTCCTCAAATGAAATCTCTCTCCCCGTCAGGCTGTCCCTTCCGATATACCGTTTCGGCCGGTTCATTACCTGAAGGAAGTCCCTTCTCTCTCTCTTTCCCAGCGCCAGCCGCATATATGCCTGAATATCCTTCGCTATAAAATGATTGTATATATTAGGGAGATGTTCCTTCATCTGAAACGGGATACGGCGTTCGATCAGTTCTTCGACTACAGGTCTCGCATCTGTATGTATCCGGAAAAGCACCGCCGTTTCTTCCGGCTCATACCCGGCATCGATACGCTTTTCAATCTCATCCGCAACATAACCGGCTTCCTCGGCCGGATCTTTTAATTCCTGAATATGCAGACATTTTCCCCGTTCTTTCACTGCCGTCAGGTCCTTGTAAAACCGTCTCTGGTTGTGACTGATCAGTTTCAGAGAATTTCTGACGATATTCCCGGTGGAACGGTAATTTTTACCGAGGGTAATCTGCCTTGCATCAGGATAATCTTTCAGAAATTGGAACATAAGTTCAGAATCAGCCCCGCGGAATCCATAGATTGCCTGATCATCATCGCCCACAACATAAAGATTGTTTTCCGGAAGCGCAAGCATACGGATCACATCATACTGCACCCGGTTAATATCCTGAAATTCGTCTACCAGAATATACTTGAACTTCTTCTGCCACAGTTCCAATACATCCGGCCTTGATTCAAACAATTCATAACACACGACAAGCATATCATCAAAGTCTATTTTTCTGAGCGATTTTCTTCGTTCTTCGTATGCTCTGTATATCTCTCTGAATGCTTCTGCATTGACTTTTGCTGACACAAACTCGTCTAAAGGCAGTCTGTTGTTTTTGATCTTCCCGATTTCTTCCGCGATATCCTGCAGGAAATCCTCTTCGTCAAACACTTCAAGTTCCTGTCTGGATATGACTTCTCTGAGTATCTGGTATTTTTCTTCTTCCGACAGAATGTTGCGGCTGTCCATCCTGTAGGCCCACTTTAATATGCCATAATAAATCCCGTGAAAGGTGCCGGCTGTCACGGGAATACTTTTACTGCCCATCAGGGCGCTCAGTCTTGTTTTCATCTCGGCGGCGGCATAACGGGTAAATGTTACAACAAGAATTTCCTCCGGCCTTACGCCGCATTTCTCAATCAGCCAGCGGATCCTGTTTACGATCGTAAGCGTCTTACCCGAACCGGGCCCTGCCAGTACCTGACAGGGCCCGGTTCCATGAATGACCGCCTCTTTCTGCATCTCATTAAATTTCATGTAATTTCTCAATTCCTCTGCGGATCCTGCGAAGAGATTCCTCTTTTCCGAACACTTCCATCAGCTCAGTCGCGCCTCCCGGTGTGCTCTGCTTGCCTGAAACAGCCGTTCTCAAGGGCCACATCACATATCCGATCTTATAACCTTTTTCTCCTGCAAATCCTTTCAGCATCTCAAAGAGGGCATCATTGCTGAAGTCCTCCTGTGCCTCAAGGAGCGGAAGCACTTCCTCCAGCAGTGCAAGTCCTTTTTCCGGATCCGTCTTCATCTTCTTATGTCTGTAGAGCTCACAGTCATAATCCGGAAGCTCTTCGATAAAATCAATCTGGTCATTTATATCCGGGAATATTTCAATTCTTGTTTTCACAAGCGCCGCTATCTTCTTAAGGTCATAATCCTTCGTAACCGTCTTTCTGATATACGGCTCAGCCATCTCGTAAAATCTGTCGAAATCCATCGCCTTCAAATATTCCCCGTTCATCCACTTCAGCTTCGTCGTATCAAACACAGCCGGCGATTTGCTCATATGACGGTAGTCGAATTCTTTCACCAGTTCTTCAAGAGAGAAGATCTCGCGGTTATCTGACGGGCACCATCCGAGAAGAGCCACATAGTTGACAACTGCTTCCGAGACAAACCCCTGATCGATCAGATCTTCATAAGAAGAATGTCCGCTTCTCTTGCTCAGCTTCTTGTGATTTTCATCTGTAATAAGAGGACAGTGGACGTATACCGGCACTTCCCATCCAAACGCATCATAGAGGCGGTTGTATTTCGGGGCGGATGCCAGATACTCGTTCCCTCTCACAACGTGTGTGATTCCCATCAGATGGTCATCCACTACATTTGCAAAATTATAAGTGGGAAACCCGTCTGATTTAATCAGGATCATATCATCCAGCTCTGCATTTGGGACCGTAATATCCCCGTATATTTCATCATGAAATGTAGTCACGCCTTCATTGGGCACGTTCAGGCGGATTACCCACGGCTTCCCGGCTGCCAGATTCGCCTCCACCTCTTCGCGGCTCAGACCGAGGCAGTGCTTATCATATACGACAATGTCTGTTCCGTCCTCGGAGACCGACGTCTTTAAAGACTCAAGACGCTCTTTATCACAGAAGCAGTAGTATGCGTCCCCCTGCTCCACAAGCTGTTTTGCATACTTCAGATATATTCCCTCAGCCTGTCTCTCACTCTGGATATAAGGACCGTATCCTCCATCCTTATCCGGTCCTTCGTCATGAACCAGTCCGGTCTTTGCCAGTGTTCTGTATATAATGTCCGTAGCTCCTTCCACATAGCGTTCCTGATCCGTATCCTCCACACGGAGAATAAAATCTCCTCCTTCGTGTTTCGCGATCAGATACGCGTAAAGCGCTGTTCTTAAGTTGCCCACATGCATCCGGCCTGTCGGGCTGGGTGCGAATCTTGTTCTTACTCGGTTGCTCATTTTTTCTCTCCAATTTCAGTCTTTAATGTTTTTCTTTCTTATATTCAGATACCATGCTGGCAAGGAATTCATCGCTCCGTCCGCGGATCACAATATCCGCCCTCTGATCCGAATAATGTTCTGTCTCTGTTACCAGAATCAGATTCGGTCCGGTATAATACTGAATCAGCTGGCTGCACAGAGGGGTTGTCAGATTTGCCCCCAGTACCAGCAGCGTATCCGCCTTCTCCACTTCCTGCGCGGCCTGTGTCATAACTGCATTATTAATCATCTCGCCGAACAGACACACCTGAGGGCGGATCGCCGTCATGCACTTTTCGCAGAGCGGCACACCTTTTGCAGCTTTTATATACTCTATCGGATATTTTCTCCCGCACACGGGACACGCATTGTCAAACACCGTGCCTTTCATATTCAGGACATTTCTGCATCCGGCTCGATCCTCAAGTCCTGCAATGCGCCGGGTTATGATCGAATCGATAAGTCCGTAATCCTGCAGTTCCTTAAGAGCCAGAAATCCCTTTCCCGGGGAGACTTCTGCTGCTTTCAGGATAACTTCTTTGTAAAAGCGGAAAAACAGTTCCTTTCTTGCCGAATAGAAAGCACTGCTGAATATTTCCTCAAAGGAATATCCGTACTTTTCTTCGATCTCATAGGATTCCTGTCCGTCACGCAGAAGCGGATACCCGCTCTCCGCCATCAGACCTGCACCGCTTAAAACCACGGTATAACTGCTGTCCTTCAAAATCTGAAGCATATTTTTTTCTCTCATAGAAGTCCCCTCCCTTCTGCCGCCGCAAATGCCGGCAGACCATGTTTCTGTAATATATCGATATTATAAAACAATTCGAAGGAATCTTCAACAATCCTATGGCGTTTCTCTGACAAGCAGCTCAATGTCCTCCGGAAGCCCCGTTGAATCTATAATCGGGCAGGCAGCCGCATCTATCGTTTCCAGCTGTGAACCGTCAAATGCCCCGGCAGCAAAACGCTCAACATGGGACGGAACTTTATAAGTCCCGGTTCTTCCGGCGGGGAAAGCAAGGATGCACGATCCGTTTTCCGAATAGAGTATTCCTTGTTCTGCATAATACTCTCCCGAAGGCGCCATCTCATACCACTCTATATTGGAAAGCCCTGAAAAAGCTCCCTCTTCAATATATGTAATATTAGACGGAATACGCATCTCGCGCACCTCAGGAAATCCTGCCGCAAATGTACCTGCAGCAATTCCCGTGCATCCCTCAGACGGCAGTTCCAGATATTCGTCAGCCGCAATAAGAGCCGGATCGGCAACTCCGTAAATCATCCCTGTGTCGTTGACAAGGAACCCGTTCACCACGCCCGCCGGCGGTCCGGCCGGACTTTCCGGAGGGATGACCGCCTCCGGATCTGTTTCTTCTCCCTCATATCCGTCCATCCCGGTATCAGCCGCCGTATTTCCAGCTTCTCCGGATATTGTACTTTCCGAAGTACCAAAGTGCTGTTCTGCCGGCGGCACCGCAGATATATTCATACTGTCTTCCGCCGTCATTACCGGGCTTGCGTCTCCTTGTTTATCTGATTCCGGATAAACAGGCACATCTTCCGCCGTTATATTTCTATTCACGGGCACTGCTGTATCTCTCTCATTCACATCTGCTGTCTCCGGCACCGGCATTACGGAAGGCAGCCATGTAATGTCCGCAGTTTCCGACATTCCGTTTCCCGCTTCATATACCGCATTTCCCGCGTCAGGCGCTTTGTCACCCTGAACCGGTCTTCTGCCGGTATACACTCCCGCGGCCATAATCAGAAAAGCCGCAAATACGACTAAAACTTTAGAGATTCTGGGCGCAGCCTCCGCCGAAAATCTTTCTCTGTAAAGTGTCCCGCACAATTCCATTTCCATCCCTGTCCTTTCTTCACCACAACACATATGGAAAATATTTCCATTTATTTTGCCAGAAAATAAGATATCAGAGAAAAAGGAATGCCGCAATCATTCGCAACATTCCTTTGCATTTTTCTGTATTATTTATAAACTGCCCGGAAACCTGCCTGTCAGACATTGATCTGTGCTGTCATTCCGAGAACTTCTTTATTTTCTTCAAGAAGCGGGTTAATCACGTTTTTCAGATATGCTTCTACCTGTTCTTTGGCGCGTCCCACATATCTGGACGGATCCATCGTCTTCTGAAGATCTTCAAGGCTTAAATTAAATGCCGGATCTGCCGCGATCAGTTCAAGCAGATTATTATCCAGACCTTTTTCTTTTACATTTCTTCCTGCTTCCATGGAAAGCTCACGGATACGCTCGTGCAGTTCCTGCCTGTCTCCGCCGGCTTTTACCGCATCCATCATGATATTCTCTGTAGCCATAAACGGAAGCTCAGCCATGAGATGTTTCTCGATTACCTTCGGATATACAACAAGACCGTCTACCACGTTCAGACACAGATCCAGAATGCCGTCAATGGCAAGGAAACCTTCCGGGACACTCAGACGCTTGTTTGCGGAATCATCCAGAGTACGCTCAAACCACTGTGTCGCCGATGTGACAGCCGGATTAAGCGCATCGATCATCACATAACGTGACAGGGATGCGATCCGCTCGCTTCTCATCGGATTTCTCTTATATGCCATAGCAGAAGAACCGATCTGTGTCTTCTCAAACGGTTCCTCGATTTCCTTCAGATGCTGAAGAAGACGGATATCATTTGAAAATTTGTGGGCGCTTGCAGCAATTCCCGCGAGCACGTTCAGAACCCGTGTATCTACTTTTCTTGAGTATGTCTGTCCGGAAACCGGATAGCACGCCTTGAATCCCATTTTCTCGGCAATCATCGGATCGATCTTGTCAATTGTCTCCTGATCCCCGTCAAAAAGTTCAAGAAAGCTTGCCTGTGTTCCTGTAGTTCCCTTAGAGCCAAGGAGCTTCAGGCTGCCCAGCACATAATCCAGATCTTCCAGATCCATCTCAAACTCCTGCATCCACAGGGTAGCGCGTTTTCCTACTGTCGTCGGCTGCGCCGGCTGGAAATGGGTAAATGCGAGAGTCGGCTGGCTCTTCTGTGCATCCGCGAATTTTGCAAGCTCCGCGATTACGTTGATCAGTTTCTTTCTCACCAGCTTCAATGCCTCAGACATGATAATAATATCCGTATTGTCTCCGACATAACAGGATGTGGCGCCCAGATGGATAATTCCCTTTGCCTTCGGGCACTGCACGCCGTACGCATAAACGTGGGACATAACATCGTGACGGACAACTTTTTCACGTTCCTTTGCCACATCATAATTGATATCATCCGCATGGCTTTTCAGCTCCTCGATCTGCTCATCCGTGATATTAAGTCCCAGCTCTTTCTCGGTTTCCGCCAGAGCGATCCAGAGTTTTCTCCATGTACGGAATTTCTTGTCCGGTGAAAAGATATACTGCATCTCCTTACTTGCATAGCGCTCTGAAAGCGGGCTGACATAGCGGTCATTTGACATAATTTTGTTCTCCTTTTCTTAATTTATAACACAGCAGCTCCCTGCCGTATCGTTCTACTCAAAAGCGTGGCTGATATCCTCATTCGGAACTTCCATAGGATACTGCCCGGTAAAGCATGCGTCACAGAACTTTAATTCTCCGACCATATCTTTCAGCTTGCTGATCTCCATATATCCGAGAGAATCGGCACCGATCATCTGACGGATCTGCTCCGGTGTATGCGAGTGTGCGATCAGCTGGTCGTCGGACGGGACATCCGTTCCGAAATAACACGGATGAAGGAACGGAGGCGAACTGATTCTCACATGGACTTCTGTCGCGCCTGCATTTTTCAGCATCCTGATAATATTGGCACAGGTCGTCCCCCTTACGATGGAATCATCCACCATAACGATTCTTTTTCCCCGTACTACTTCCGGGATTACATTCAGCTTAATCTTAACACTGGACTCGCGGTCACTTTGTTTCGGCTTGATAAATGTACGCCCCACATAGCTGTTCTTGTGAAAGGCCATCCCGTATGGTATTCCTGAATACTCGGAGTAACCCTTGGCCGCTACAAGTCCCGAATCCGGCACGCCCACCACAAGATCGGCATCCACCGGATAAGACTCTGCCAGTGCCTTTCCCGCCAGAATCCGGGAGTGGTACACATTGACCCCGTCAAGCGTACTGTCTGTACGGGCAAAATAAATGTATTCGAAGATACATCTTGCCTGCTTCTCATCCGGAATTGCCATGCTCATATCAGATGCAATTCCGTCCCTCGTGATCGTTACGATCTCGCCCGGTTTTACATCTCTGACAAATTCAGCATCGACCGCCGTAATTGCACAGCTCTCGGATGCAAGGAAATAAGTGTTGTCCCTTTTTCCAATACACAGCGGCTTCAGTCCGAAAGGATCTCTCGCACCGATCATCTTGCGCGGGCTGTTCACAACGAGTGCATAAGCTCCCCTGATCTTCTTCATCGCATTTTTCACTGCTTCTTCCGCAGTTCTCGTGTTCAGCCGCTCTCTGGCTATGTGATATGCGATCACCTCGGAATCGATCGTGGTCTGGAAGATTGCCCCCGTATATTCCAGCTCTCTTCTCAGCTCGATCGCGTTGACCAGATTCCCGTTATGGGCAATGGCCAGCGTTCCTTTTACATAATTGATCACAAGGGGCTGTGCATTCTCTACTCTGGTTCCCCCTGCAGTAGAATAGCGTACATGCCCGACTCCCAGATTACCCTTAAGCTCAGAGAGAGTGTCTTCGTCAAACACATCATTTACATGTCCCAGCCCTTTTTTCGACAGGACTCTCCGCTGTCCTTCCGTATCAGTCACTGCAATGCCGCAGCTCTCCTGACCTCTGTGCTGCAGTGCAAACAGTCCGTAATAAATCGACGGCGCCACATCGCGCCCGTCCATATCGTAAGCCCCGAAGACTCCGCATTCCTCGCCAAGCCCTGTAGTGACTCTTTCAAAATTATCCATTTAATTTCACTCCTTATTGCAAACTCGATTATAATATAAGGCAGGTGGAAAATCAACATTCCCCCCTGCCCTGTATCTCTCCGGTTCATTATTTTATTTCCGGACTTTTTATAAGTTTTTCTAATATATACACTGTAATTTATCGATTTTGCATATAAACCCGGCACTGTACGTCAGCCATTTGTATAACGTGACAAAAATTGTTTTGTTCGTTCTTCCTTTGGATTTTCAAACACTTCTTCCGGTGTTCCGCATTCAAGAATACGGCCGTCATCCATAAAAATCACCTGACTTGAGACATCTCTCGCAAAGGCCATCTCATGTGTAACAATGATCATTGTCGTCTCCTGCTCCGCAAGTCCCTTGATCACCTTGAGGACCTCTCCTGTAAGCTCAGGATCGAGCGCGGACGTAGGTTCATCGAAACAGAGGATGTCCGGCTTTAAGGCAAGCGCTCTTGCGATTGCAACGCGCTGGCACTGTCCGCCCGAAAGCTGATGCGGATAATTGTTGATCCTGTCGGAAAGTCCCATCTGATCCAGAAGAGCCTTTGCCTCCCGTTCGATCTGTTCATGGATTTCTTTTTTTCTCGCCTTATAGTCCGGTTTTTCTTTCGCCAGAAGTTCCTTTGCCAGCATCACATTCTGAAGAGCCGTATACTGCGGGAAAAGATTAAAAGACTGAAATACAAGTCCAAAGTGAAGACGTTTTCTCCGGATCTCACTTTCCTGACGCGTCTGAGGATTCGCAGCGTCAAACAATGTCTCCCCGTTCACACGGATCACTCCGCCGTCCGGCTGCTCCAGAAAATTCAGACAGCGCAGCAGCGTTGTCTTTCCGCTTCCGGATGAACCGATCATGGAGAGTACTTTTCCTTTTTCCAGTGAAAAGCTGATATCCTTTAATACTTCTGTATTTCCAAAACTTTTACTTATATGCTGTACTTCCAATATTGCCATAGTTCGCGCCTCCTATCTGAAATATTCCAGTTTTCTCTCAAGACGTCCCAGAAGGACCGTCAGAATGCCGTTAAAGATCAGATAGTAAACTGCCGTGAAAAACAGCGGCCAGATTACGCCGGCAATCCCCATATTGCCTTTCATAAACGACTGGCCTGCCCAGATGACTTCCTGAAGCGCAATAATACGGGAAAGTGATGTATCCTTTACCAATGTAATAATCTCATTGGACATAGGCGGCACGATCCTCTTGATCATCTGAAGCAGCTTGACCTTGAAGAAAATCTGGCTTTTTGTCATGCCGAGCACAAGCCCTGCCTCTTCCTGGCCTTTTGGCACACCCTGAATTCCTCCTCTGTAGATTTCCGAGAAATAACAGGAGTAGTTGAAGATAAATGTGACGGAAGCCGCCATAAACCTTCCGCTCTCGCCGCCGCCCCATATATTATTGCCTCCTACCAGTCCGGGCATAAAATATATGATCAAAAGCTGGATCATCAGAGGGGTTCCTCTGATGATCCACACAATGATCTTCGTAAAGTAACTCAACGGTTTAAAACGGGACATGGATCCGAAGGAAATAATAAGTCCCAATGGAATTGCTCCCAGAAGCGTCACAAAAAACAGCTTCAGCGTCTGCAGGAATCCTCCGTTTAATGCCCCAACAACAATAGGAAACTGTTCTGAAAATGTCATAAAATTACTCCGTCCGTACTATAGTCTTCTTTACTGCTCGATCAGCGCAGCCTGCACTCCGTATGTCTCTGCCAGTTTCTGAATGCTTCCGTCCTCATAGCAGGATGTAAAGAAGTTATTCAGTTCTTCTGTCAGGTCAGAGCCCTTTCTGAAACCTACGCCGTATTCTTCATTATTTAAACGAACTGTATATGTAAGATCCGCGTAGCTTGTTCCGTCTCCGATCATGGCCGCCGCCATAAGAAGATCGATCACGGCTGCATCAGAAGTTCCTGCTGCAACCTCCATAAGCGCATCAGACTGTGCGGTTACCGGTGTAACATTCAAACCTCTGGCTTCAAGCTCCTCTTCTCCGGCACTTCCCGCCTCGGCAGCAAAATTCAGGTCTTTAAGGCTGTCCTCATCCTGATACTTGTCCGCCGCTTCTTTCGGTACAACTACAACCTGAGCATTGTTGAGGTATGCATCTGTACAGTCCATAGAACTGGTCACCTCCGGAGTCAGAGTCATGCCGTTCCACACACAGTCAATCGTCTTTCCTTCCAGTTCCATGATCTTGTTATCCCAGTCAATCTCCACGAACTCAGCCTCAACCCCAAGACTCTCCGCAAATTTCTTGGCAAGGTCCGCATCGAATCCGATCCACTCGCCATTTTCGTCTTTGTAATCCATAGGCTCAAAGTTGGTAATGCCCACAACAAGGGTTCCCTTATCCTGCACATATGCCTTATCGCTCTCACTTTCACCGCTTTTGCCGCTATTTCCGGATCCGCAGCCCGCCAGCAGGGAAACTGCCATACCCGCACAAAGTAATACACTCAATACTCTTTTTTTCATAATTACCTCCATCACCCACCGGATATCACCGGTTTTACTTTTTTTCTCTACCAATGAGTCACTGTACCATGGTAAAGTTACCGTTGTATTCTATCATAATGATATCCCCCTGTCAAATGATACTTTGTCAGGGGGATACTTCCGGCTTATGAATGATTTCTTCTATGCTGTCTCTTCCATTTCTCAATAAGGTCGGGATCCGTCTCATCCGGCATATTTTTGCGTATTTCATCAATCTCACGGCGCATCTGGGCATTGATCTCCATATAGTCATCCTGCTTTGTAATAAGGATATGGTATTCTTCAAGAGACATATACTTATACGAGGCATAGAGGTAAGGTTTGATCAGTGCCTTGTCCTGACAGATCTGATACGCCCTGTCATACATACGCGCTGCCTCCTGATAGAGAAAGAGCCTTCCGTATGCCGCGCCCAGCCCCGCATAAATCCTGCCGTAGAATTTGTCATCTACAGTCTCGTCCTTTTCCTGATTGAGGATGGCCTGATAAACAAGGATTGCTTCCTCTACCTCCCCGCTTTCCAGAAGATTGTCGCCCTTATATTTCTGACGCTCAATGTCTTTCTGGTTCTTCAGATGCTCAAGCACATTCTGAATACGGATCATTTCCGGTTCACGGTAGATTTTAGACGCCTTCAGAATCGTCAGCACAAATTTTTCCACCGATCCGCGCAGACGGAGCACGTCTCTTAGATCCGATGCGAGCCGGTCCATGCCGAGTTCCTCTTCAAGCCAGTCACAGAGCTGTACATTCATGATCGTATAATCGATCAGATACAGATTGTTGCACAGATAATAGCACAGTTCTTCGATCGTGAAAATACGGCAGTGTATTCTTGTAATCTCATAAGGATGAGCAGCATGTCTGTCATGACAAAGAATTAAATTTCCCATCATTGCCTCCTAAATGTATCGTTTTCTCAGCATGGAAATCCGTCGCCGGGAAAAAGTCTCCGAATCCTGCATCTCTCACAGATATCCTGCATGTCCTGCGGTCAAGAAAAACCGTCTCCAGCTGCAGGCGGACTGAATATTCCGAGCGTTTCGGCAGCTGGGCAAGAGAGATTTTTTCTGTTCTTACACTGCCTTGGATCAGCGATTCAATATGAAATTCAATTTCATCCATATCCTCGCAGAGAACCTCCCACTGGTTGTTGGACTCATACCAGTGGGCGCCCCAAGATACGATCGGATACCACATTTCCTTGCCGTCTACCCGCATATTCACAGTAATCTGATCTGTAAGCTTATCCTCAGAGAGATATACCGGATTCTCTATATGCATAAAAAGCTTTCTGTATGCTGTATAGCACGCCCCTTTACTGTAAAGGTTATTTCCGATAAATGCTCTTCTTCCGTTGCACAGCACACGGAGGGCTTTCGGATACCAGTTGTTCTCGAACCCTTCACCTGTCAGGAATACAGAAGATACGATTCTCTTATCAAATACACTCTCTATAAATTTGCAGAACATGGCATCTGCTTCTTTTGCTTTGTCTTCATTGAGAACCGGATAGACCATAGCCAGTTCTTTCATATGCGCGCTTGCCACCTCATCCACTGTGACAAACGTTGTCTTTCCTCCGTCAAGTCCCGGACGGAGACGACGCAGCATATACGCCCGGATCTCATTGCGGTCACAGCAGAACAAAGCCGCATCATACTGCCACAATTCCTTGGGCTGATAGAAAAGATAGTTGCAGAAGCTCTCTTTATAATCCTGTATAAAGATATGCCGCTTGTCAATACCCATGCGCACCGCAATACCACGGAGCATCTGCGCAAGTTCCTCCGTAAGCTCCGGAACGGTAAAAACAATTCCGTCAATTACCGGAAACGGCTGAAGAGACATCTGGATAAACCGGGATAAAAGCCAGACCGCGTCATATGTCTCCTCACCGAACTCAATCTTGTCTCCCGCAAGACTTTTACTTAAAAGCCTTGTAACCGTGAATCCTTCTTTGATGGATACAAGTCTTTTGGCCTCTTTCCCGTAAGCCCACGTATCCCGAAGTTTTCCTATAATAAGCGGGATCTGGTAATTATCGGAATCCACCTCCAGTGTATCCGGCTCCAGATTCTGATCGTTATAAAAACTGATCTGGCACGTCTTTTCATTTATCTCATAACCAATGATACTGCCCTGTCCCATGTTATACAGACAACCTCCTTATTCCTGTGCGAACATATGGGCCGCCACCGCGTCTTCCAGCGCATACGCCTGCATCTTTCTCTTTCTTTCCTGTTCGTTTTTCTCCATAAGAATATCATTCAGGCGTCCGTAGCGTCCCTGCTCGCCGGGCTCGCTCTCCCGCACGCATATCTCTTTATCACTGCGGTAAGAATTGCCGTCTATCGTCTCTTTAAAGTAATATTTCAGCTTTTCGTTGGCAAACAGCACAAACTTTTTAACATAGAGATTCTCATACATCGGCGTGAGAACTTCCGTAGAATAATCATTCTGTTCCTGCCCGTTTTTCTGAAGCTGATAATAAAGCATGACCCTGCTCCCCTTCTGACCCTTGTATTCGATCAGCGTCTTGTCCCAGAGCTGCAGCTCTATCAGCCATTCCTTTTCATAGGAAAGGAAAAACGGAAAATAAATCTGTTTGCCGCAGAGTTCCTGAAGAAACTTCTTTAATGTTTTCCGCGTCTGCGCATTATATTCCCTGTCAGAATAGTATTTCAATACAGCGATCTTGCAGACATCCCCTGTTTCTTCGCCTTTTTCATATTCCCTGCAGATAATGTCAATCACACTGCGCCCGATCTTCCGCTCCTCTACAACATACTCTCTGGACACATAGGTGAGATATGCCTGCTGGAGTCTGAAATATGCGCCTTCCGCATAATACTGTTCGAAGATCTGTGCTTCCTGAAAGAGTTCCTCTGAAAAGAGCATCTGTGTCAGGATACGTTCCGCCAGTTTATGGGTATGGATTTCATAATCTCTAGCCTCTCTCCAGAGAAGCTTCATATCTGATGTGGCGCCGCAGTAATAATTGGCAAGATAAGTCAGAATCACTTTGTCATACTGCTGTTTCTTAAACAGGTCAAAGCAGACATATGTAAGAAAATCATCATTTTCATAGTTATTCTCACGAATTGTCCTGCTGCACAGGCTGAATATCTCCTCCTCAGGATAATTCTCAAGCCCGTTCTCCTGTACAACCTCAAGCGTCAGTTCCTGTTTCTGTTCCTCTTCACGGTTTCTGCGCAGGCCGTTAATATACTTTCTGCACATATCCATATACCGCAGCTCATAGAAGAGACGTTTGCTCTCATATGGAATGGAATCCGTATAATGTCTCCCATCCTTCGACTCCCACACAAGCCTGTCAGTCTTTGCATACAGAAATACCATTGCACCGTGCTCTGTATAAGGTGCCTTCTGGGTGATCGTGCCATCCTCCGCAATGACATGGATATACTTCATATTCCGCACTTTCGTTGTGATCCAGTACGCGTGGCATACATCGTAAAGCGCTTTCACACGTTCCGGATTCATAGCGGATTCCACCACAAATCTCTTATAAATAATCCGAAGCTGCTCATTTACATTCCTGCGGTCAAGCTGATTCCACGCAAATGCCTCCATCTCATCCCTGTAATGAGCATAAATCTCACTGGATTCGTCCTCATATGTAATAAGATTGGAATAGAGGAAGGCGCATTTGTGATAATCCAGATTATTGCCATGCATAAAATACAGGTATACAGATCTCGGAAGCGGTTTATGGAACTGTTCCGGACGCACCGTCGCCATATAGTACTCATAGAGCTGTGCGATCTTAAGCTCGCCTTCCACCGCTTTCTCATACCATTTAAAATAGCAGCTTTCCACACAGTTTCCTTTTATCAGGAGCGTACAAATCGCAGTCAGTATCATTGACTCATTGTACATCCCGTACGCCTGAACAAGGACATTATACAGATGTCTGTCAAACACCTTCATCTGACTGGCAAGATTGGCCGTATAAAGAGCCAGCTCTCTTGTCATAAGCTTGTATTTCACCGCAAAAAGCAGTACCTGTACCTCGAACATTCCCAGCTTTTTCAAGGACGAGCTCTTGTCCCTGAAGCAGCGGAACGCCTGCAGATAGAACCAGATACTGTGGGACTTATCCTCATAAAACTGCTTTTCCAGCGCCCGAAGCCTCTCACTGTATATCTTATATTCGGAATCCACTTCGACCAGCATACAGAGAATCTTCCAGCTGTCCGGATGTTTCATAAACGACTTTGAAAGTTCTTCGGCAACCTTTCTCTGTCCGATCGTATCGTTTGAGAGAAGCGTTGTCAGATAGAGATAGTAAGAACTTAATTCCACATCTTTGCCGATTGCAAACCGATTGTAATTATACGATTCAAGAATCCACTTAGCCTCATCATTTCTGCCGCCGATCAGACAGATATGAGCATGCGCCAAATGATAGAACTCATTATTTTCATCCATTTCGCGCAGGTGTTTGATTCTTCTGACCGCTTCATCCACCCAGTCCGCAAGCTGCATCTTTCCGGCTTCGTATTTCAGATAATTCTTAATAATCCCCGTGAACTCCCTGTCATTCGCTCTGCGCTCTTCATCCCTGACAATATCCTTTTCGACCACCACTTCATAAGTCAGAGTCTCATATGGGGTCTCAAGGATAATCCGTCCGAAATTGCTGCCTCTGTGCAGTTTTTCTGTGTCGAGGAAATATTCAAGGCGGTAAGAATTTCCGATAAACTCTTCGGTCGTAATACGGGTATGCTCCACGTAAAGGAAATCTCCCTCTGTCCTGACATCAATTTCCAGATATCCCCATGTATTCTTTTTAATAGCAAATGTCTCCTTACGGGGCTCTGTCAGAGAGATAAAAGCCCTGCTCTCCTCCTCCAGAGTAAGGAAAATCTTTTCCTTCTGCTTGCAGCCTACAAGGAACTCCTCCAACGCCTGCTGATCCAGCTCCCATTTGCGCATATTATCATAGAGGGCCTGAATCCTTTTATCCTCATATTTCAGGATTTCATAGAAATCTCTTGAGCGGAACAGTTTGACCGCCTCTGCGCCATCCCTGAAAGACAGCTTTTTAAAATCGTCCAGACTCTGCACTTTGCCGTAATTAGTCATCACAAAAGGCTTCTCGATAATCGCCGTAAAGGCAATGTCGAACTCGCCTCCGTTGCAGACAATCGTAAACTTCCCGTGCTCTACGTGTCCGGGCACCAGTCCGGTCCCGTCATATGTATAATAGATATTGACCGGATTAGAATCAAAGCCCTGCTCGTCACAGTGGACGCGGTATGAAGAGGGATATACAAGCCCCCTGATCGTCCCTTCCCCCTGATTCTGGAGAGAAAAGCTTCCTCTGTATTTTTCTCCCTCACCGACACGCATGATAATGCGCGTCTCCGGAAAAATAATCTCCGGCTGCGGGATATGGAAATCTCCTTTGGCAAAACGCTTGATCTTATTCTTCAAATCAGTCACCTACTCACAATTCTTCTTCTGCCCAGAGGGCAAAAATACGCTACTATGAATTATAGCATTGTTGTATAGTAACATGCAATGGCGGATTCAAAGAATTTATGTCGAATTGTATACACGTATTCATTATGAGGCATCCGTAAAATCCTTAATCATCTGTTTATAGTCCAGCTTCTTATACCCAAGCCTTTCATATAAAGAAACAGCGCGCGTATTCTCCTCCTCTGCCTCCAGCCTGATTCTGCTGATTCTTCCTCTGTTATTTTCTTCCACATAGGAAAAAAACTCTCTTCCCAGACCGCGGGAGCGGAATTCCTCCCGGATGTAGAGTTCCTCGATCCAGAGCACCTGTCCTCCCGCTTCCTGTGAAAATGTTCTCGCCATCAGGCCGTATCCGGCTGTTTTTCCCTCAAATTCCAGCAGATAAATCTCGGCATATTCATCGGACCGCAGTGCCTCGTCCGCCGTCTTCTCAAAATATTCCCGGGGGATTGGATGCAGTACAGCATCCGAGCTGTAAAATTCCTCCGCCATTTTTACATATAAATCTCTGTCATTTTCTGTCATTTTCCGTATCATCTGTTTTACCTCCAATAACGTATGTGGTCTTATAGTATCCTATTTTTCTATTCTTATCAACAAAACAAAAGCTTTTCTAAAGATTCCTTTGTACAAAAAACAGCCGGAATACAGGTCTGAAGTACAACACCTGTATTCCGGCTGAATGTTTCTTACGGTTTTATTGTTTTTTCAACAGATGATCGATCAGAGTATACCCCTTTTCCACAAAGATCCCTGTCTCTTTTCCGGTCTTCTCATTGTAACTTTCTTTTCCTTCTGCCGGATCTGTACTGTCGTAGATCATATACGGCACAGGGTCTGAAGTATGAGTACGCACCCGCACAGGCGTGGGATGATCCGGCATCACAAGCATCCTGAAATCTGTACCTGACTTTTCAAGAGCTTCTGCAACCGGGCCGATCACCTGTTCGTCAATATACTCGATCGCAGCGATTTTGTCCTCAGCACTTCCCTGATGTCCCATTTCGTCGGGAGCTTCAATATGTACATATACAAAATCAAATCCATCTTCCGTCAGCGCTTTCACCGCTGCCTGGCCTTTCCCCCGATAATTTGTATGCAGACCGCCATTGGCGCCCTCTACAATAATATTGTGCATACCGGCACCCGCCGCGATACCCTTTAACAGGTCTACCGCAGAGATCATAGCACCTTTCACCCCATTCTTTTCCTCGAATGAAGTAAGAGCTGGCCGTGTTCCCGCGCCCCAGAACCACGCGGAATTTGCAGGATTCTTTCCTTCGGCACGGCGCTTTACATTGATGGGATGGTCTTTCAGGATGTCATAGCTTCTCACCATCATATCCTTCAGGACAGGATCTTGGGGCAGATAATCCCCGATCCGTTTCGTCAGAATATCGTGGGGAGCCGTCAGTTCCACGACTTTTCCATTGGTATGGATCAGCAGATGGCGGTAACTTGTTCCCACATAAAATTTATATCCGGGCGTATAGCAGGGACGCTCTGCCGCACTGCCATGCGCAAACTCTTCTTTTAAGGCTTCAATGAGGACAGCTGCGTCTTCCGTGCTGATCTCGCCGGAACTGTGATCTAATATAGTATGATCTTCATACCGTTCTTCACTCTCTGACAAAGTGACAAGATTGCATCGGAAAGATACATCATCCTCCCCCATCTCCGCTCCGATACTTAACGCCTCCAGTGGAGATCGTCCCGAATAATACTTCTTCGGATCATATCCGATCACGGACAGATTGGCCGTATCGCTCCCCGGCGCCATTCCCTCCGGCACCGTGCGCACCATTCCAATCTCCGCAGTCTTTGCGAGGCGGTCCATATTCGGCGTGCGGGCAGCTTCCAATGGGGTCTTCCCGTCCAGTTTTTCAAGCGGCTCATCCGCCATCCCGTCACATAAGATCACAATATATTTCATTTCCTTCCTCCTGTTAACACCAAGCTGCCTTTAGTCCTCGATACGGATCATGTGAAGGATACCATCTATCTGAGAAGATCTGGCAAGATAATCTCCTTCCGTCATTACTTCCGTCACAACACCGAATTCATTGTCCAGTCCGTCAACCGTAACTTTCTGCACCGGCCCGAATACTTTTTCAACTTCCGCAAGGCGTTCTTCCGCGTTTCCGCTGATACGGAGGAAAAACTGTTTTTCTGTATCCTCAATCGGGAGAAGTGTCAGCTTTTCATTCTTCCACATTGTCATAATATTTCTGCGAAGATGCTTCGCTTCATCTACAACATCTGCCACAACCGCACTGGCCGTAGGGAGTTTACCTGCACCGCTGCCGTAGAACATAGCATCCCCCAGCATATTTCCGTGTACAAACACTGCATTAAACACATCATCCACACTGTACAGCGGGTGTTCTTTGTTCAGGAGCACAGGAGCTACGATCGCATGGAGATGATCCCCGTGACGCTTGCTTGACGCAAGCAGCTTGATCGTCATCCCCATTTTCTTAGCATAAAGCATATCTTTTTTCGTGATCTTTGTAATTCCTTCTGTGTGGATATCCTCAAAATCAACCTGCTGTCCGGAAATCAGGGATGAGAGTATAGCAATCTTCCGGCAGGCATCGTATCCTTCTACGTCCGCTTCGGGATTGCGTTCTGCATAGCCGTTGTCCTGCGCTTCTTTTAAAACTTCATCATAATCCGCACCTTCGTAGAACATCTTGCTGAGCATATAGTTGGTCGTTCCGTTCAGGATACCTGTGATCTCTTCGATCCTGTCAGCAGTCAACGAAGAGTTCAGTGCACGGATGATCGGGATACCGCCGCCCACACTGGCTTCAAACAGGAAGTTAAGTTCTCTGTCCCGGGCAATGGATAAAAGTTCCGCTCCGTGCTTTGCAACCAGCGCCTTATTAGACGTAACAACGCTTTTTCCCGCTTCAAGGCACCTCTTTACAAATGTATACGCCGGCTCAATCCCGCCCATTACTTCCACTACAATACGGATCTCCGGGTCATTAATAATAACATCTACGTCATGTACGATCTTCTCCTGTATCGGATCGCCGGGAAAATCTCTGAGATCGAGAACATATTTTATATTAATTTCATTTCCCGCACGCTGATTGATAATATCCCCATTTGTATTTATTACCTCGACTACACCGGAACCTACGGTACCGTACCCCATTACTGCTATATTTACCATCGTTTTCTCCT